>ERZ1034998.696-NODE-696-length-21395-cov-13.698360_pt1 | contig 21395 bp, 19 predicted proteins | sample MGYA00520621_ERZ1034998 | MGnify/ENA primary metagenome ERZ1034998 (study PRJEB33766, sample SAMN09781748) | gut metagenome | biome: gut microbiome | host: Homo sapiens | place: Madagascar | study: EMG produced TPA metagenomics assembly of the PRJNA485056 data...
GCGTTCGCCTCACACGCGAAAGGTCAGGGGTTCGAGCCCCCTTGCTTCCACTCTAGAATAACTATTCAGGGCTCACGAGAAAAGACTGAATAGTTATTTTTTTAAGTAAAGAGCATCGTAAACTGTCTAAATAGAGAAATATAAAGGGATACAAAAGCAATGAAAGAAAACGTAAGAAAACAGGGAATTTTACTGCCGGTATCCAGTATCCCTTCTACGTACGGGATCGGAACCTTCGGCAAAGAAAGCTATCGTTTTGTGGACTTTCTGGAGAAGTCCGGCAACAGGCTGTGGCAGATCCTGCCATTAGGACCTACCGGGTACGGAGACTCTCCTTATCAGTCGTTTTCCACCTTTGCGGGGAATCCTTACTATATCGATCTGGAGCTTCTGATTGAGGAAGAGCTTTTGACGAAGGAGATCTGTGACGGTTATGACTTCGGAGACAATGAACATTACGTGGACTATGAGAAGATCTATCTGTCCCGGTTCAAGGTTCTGAAGATTGCATTTGAGAATGCGAAAAAACAGGGACTTCTGGAAAGCCAGGAGTATCAGAAGTTCATCACGGACAATGCTTACTGGCTGGATGATTATGCTCTGTATATGGCAGTGAAAAATGCTTTCGGCGGTGTCTGCTTTATGGAATGGGATGAGGACATTCGTCTCAGAAAAGCGGCAGCACTTCGCAAATACCGCAAAAAGCTCTCAGATGAGATCACATTTTACTGCTTCCAACAGTACCTGTTTGCCAAACAGTGGAAAGAACTGAAGGCTTATGCGAATAAAAAGGGCATCGAGATCGTAGGAGATATTCCTATCTATGTAGCTTTTGACAGTGCCGATACCTGGGCGAATCCTAAGCTGTTCCAGTTAGATAAGGAAGGACGTCCCATCGGTGTGGCAGGCTGCCCGCCGGACTGTTTCTCCGAGACCGGACAGTTGTGGGGCAATCCGCTCTATGATTGGAAATATCATAAGAAGACCGGTTACGAATGGTGGATGCAGCGTATTGCATATTGCTATCAGCTATACGATGTACTCCGTATCGACCATTTCCGGGGATTTGACGAGTACTGGTTTGTGCCTTACGGAGATCCTACGGCACAGAACGGTCACTGGGAGAAGGGACCGGGCTATGAACTGTTTGCTGTGATGAAGAAGAAACTGGGCAAAAAGAAGGTCATCGCAGAAGATCTCGGATTCCTGACACCCAGCGTGATCCGCCTGGTGAAGAAAACAGGCTACCCGGGAATGAAGATCCTACAGTTTGCTTTTGATGCGGGGAATGACAGTGAATATCTGCCCCACAATTATGATAAAAACTGTGTAGTCTATACCGGAACCCATGACAACGATACTACGGTAGGATTTATACAGAACATGCCGGAGAAGGATCGGAAGTTTGCGAAAAAGTATCTCGGACATAAGAATGATAAAAAGCTCTGCTTCGAGATCATCCGGGCGGCATTGTCCAGCTGTGCGGATACCGCCATCATCCCCATGCAGGATTATCTGGAACTGGACAGCAGTGCCAGGATCAATATTCCCTCTACCCTGGGATGCAACTGGAAATGGCGCATGGATAAGGATGCACTGGATCCGAAGCTTGCGAAGAAGATCTATAAAATGGCAAAATTGTATGCACGATTATAAAAATACGGAAGGCGTTAAGCCTTCCGTATTGCGTTTGTGGATGCTATTTAGGATGCTATGCTTCCGGTGCATGATGCAATTCCAGTGCCAGATAGGAATTGTGGTATTCCTTGCAGTAGGTCACATCCTTGTCGAACCATGCGGGAGGAACGAATGCTTCCGCAGCTTCCTTGCTACCGAATTCGACCTCTGCCATGATCAAAGGGGCAAAGGGGGCAGCGAAGACGTCCAGCTCGATAGTCAGGGAATAGTCCGAAGGCGGTGTGGGGAAGCCTTCCTTGAATCCGGGATGCTCTAGCGGGATCAGGTAGCGCCTCTTGGAGATCACGGTGCCGTCGGCTTTTTCCCGCAGGTGATAATAAGATTCTTCGTTCAGCGGAAGATTGCTCTCATCTCTTGCCATCATGCCGCTACCTTTGTAGGTCAGATAATACTCGTCATCCTGTTTTCTGGCGCGGATGACGGGGTTATAATTCAGATAGACCTGCTCAATGTGATGAGAGGGATAACTTTCCAGATTGTCAGGTAGGGATTTCAGGGTAAATTTTCGCTCGATTTCCATGATGCAAATGCCTCGTTTCTGTAGTTGGGACTTAAAAATACTGCCTTCTTTAGTATAGCATGATACTTCCCGAAAATACAATGCATTTGTAACAGTTTGCCCCTTTTACGCAAATATCTGACTGTGGGAATTGAATTACGATCTCAAATTGTGTATACTAATCATAACTGTGCGAAGTCAAAGAATGTGACTTGCAGACGAGGCAGGAAACGAAATGGAAAGTGAGGTAAAACCATGAGTAAGATAGCAATTTTTCTGGCAGACGGTTTTGAAGAAATAGAAGGCCTGACGGTGGTGGACATCTGCCGCAGATGCGGGCTGACCATCGATATGGTGTCCATTACTGAGGACAGACAAGTGATGGGCTCCCATAAGATCCCGGTGACGGCGGACATGACGCTGTCTCAGGTGGATTTTGACGAATATGATTGTCTGGTGCTTCCCGGCGGCGGACAGGGTACGAAGAATCTGGAGGCATGCGAAGTACTGATGCAGCAGGTTGATGCTTTTTACAAAACGGGAAAATACATCGCGGCAATCTGCGCGGCACCCAGTATTTTCGGGCACAGGGGTATCTTACAGGGGAAGAGAGCCTGCTCCTATCCCTGCTTCGAAGACCATCTGGAAGGTGCAGCAGTGACTGCGGGACCGGTAGAAGTAGACGGCAATGTGATCACTTCCAGAGGCATGGGAACTTCCATTCCTTTTGGACTGGCAATCGCAGGCGTGTTCTGCGGACAGAATAAGGCGGACGCCTGCGCACACGGCATTGTATATCAGCCGTAAAAAGGTGTGAGAAAGGACAGAGAATGAAAAAAGTATTAATTACAGGAATTACCGGACAGGACGGCTCCTATCTGGCAGAGTTCCTTTTGGAAAAAGGATATGAGGTGCACGGACTGATCCGCAGATCCTCCATCAGTAACACAGGACGTATCGATCATCTGATCCGGGAGAATAAAATTGTTCTTCACGGAGGGGATCTGTCGGATTCTTCCAGCCTGGTGCGGATCATCGGAGAAGTACGTCCGGATGAGATCTACAATCTGGGAGCACAGAGCCATGTGCAGGTGAGCTTCGAAGCACCGGAATATGCGGGTGATGTGGATGCACTGGGCGTGCTGCGTATCTTAGAGGCAGTACGTATCGCAGGACTGACCGAGACCTGCCGCATCTATCAGGCATCCACTTCCGAACTGTACGGAAGAGTGGAAGAAGTGCCGCAGAACGAGAATACACCGTTCCATCCATACAGTCCCTATGCAGTGGCAAAACAATATGGCTTCTGGATCGTGAAGGAATACCGGGATGCATACAATATGTTTGCAGTAAACGGTATCCTGTTTAACCATGAATCTGAGCGCCGCGGAGAGAACTTTGTGACCCGTAAGATCACACTGGCAGCCGGCAGAATTGCCTGCGGTATTCAGGATAAGCTGTATCTTGGGAACCTGGACTCCAAGAGAGACTGGGGGTATGCGAAGGATTACGTTGAATGCATGTGGCTGATGCTGCAGCATGATAAGCCGGAGGATTTCGTCATTGCCACGGGAGTGCAGCACACGGTAAGAGAGTTCACCACACTGGCATTCCATTATGCCGGAATCGAACTGGAATGGCAGGGCAGCGGTATTCATGAAAAAGGAATCAACAAGGCGGATGGTAAGGTCGTGGTAGAAGTCAGCGAGGCGTTCTATCGTCCTACTGATGTGGTAGATCTGTGGGGGGATCCGCAGAAGGCACGTACGGTGCTGGGATGGAATCCCCAGAAGACAAGCTATGAGGAACTGTGCCGTCTGATGGCGGAGCATGACCTGAAGTTAGCCAAAACGGAAGCAGCGCTGATGAAAGAAATCTAACGAAAGGAAGCGGATTGAATATTATGGAAAAAGACGCTAAAATATACGTAGCGGGACACAGAGGCATGGTAGGAAGTGCCATCTGTAGAGCACTGGAGAGAAACGGATATAAGAACATCATCACCCGCACCCATAAGGAACTGGATCTGTGCAGACAGGATGCGGTAGAGGAATTTTTCGCAAAGGAAAAGCCGGATTATGTATTTCTGGCAGCAGCAAAAGTAGGCGGCATCATGGCAAACAGCGAAGCATTGGCGGATTTCATGTATGAAAACATGATCCTGGAGATGAATGTGATCCATGCCGCATGGCAGAACGGCTGTAAAAAGCTGATGTTTCTGGGTAGTAGCTGCATTTATCCCCGTATGGCACCGCAGCCTATGAAGGAGAGCTGTCTGCTGACTTCTGAACTGGAGAAGACCAACGAGGCTTATGCACTGGCGAAGATCTCCGGACTGAAGTACTGTGAGTTTCTGAACAGACAGTACGGAACCGACTATATCAGCGTTATGCCTACGAACCTGTACGGACCTAACGACAACTATCATCCGACCCATAGCCATGTGCTCCCGGCACTGATCCGCCGTTTCCATGAAGCAAAGGAATCCGGCGCGAAGGAAGTAGTCTGCTGGGGTACCGGAACACCCCTGCGTGAGTTCCTCTATGTGGATGACCTTGCGGATGCCTGCGTTTATCTGATGAACACCTACAGCGGCAATGAGACCGTGAATCTGGGCACCGGCAAAGAACTGACCATCCGGGAACTGACAGAGCTGGTGGCAAAGGTCGTAGGCTATACCGGAGAGATCAAATGGGATCCCAGCAAGCCGGACGGAACTCCCAGAAAGTTGTTGGATGTCAGCAAGTTAGAGAGCCTGGGCTACCATTATACGACGGAACTGGAAGACGGTATCCGACTGACTTATGAGGATTTCCTCAATAATCCCATGCGTGCGGAACGCTAGGGAAAGGCGTCTGCCTGTAGCGGGCAGCGGAAGGAATCGTCTGCGGAATGGAGATTATCATGAATGATTTTCAAAAAACAGCGAAAGAAATGCTGGATTTTATAGAGAAAAGCCCAACCTGTTTTCATGCGGTTGCGAATATCGGAGCAATGCTGGAAGAGGCAGGATATGTCAGGCTGCGGGAAAATGAGGAATGGAAGCTTAAAAAGGGTGGAAAATATTATACGGAGCGCAATGATTCTTCCGTAATCGCTTTTGCTGTTCCTACGGGAACTGTGAAAGGGTTCCATATGGCAGCGGCACATAGCGATTCCCCTTGTTTTAAGGTGAAGGAAAAACCGGAGCTTACGGTAGAAGATCACTATATGCGTCTGAATACCGAGAAATACGGTGGTATGATACTTTCCACCTGGCTGGACAGACCGCTTTCCGTAGCAGGCAGACTGGCGGTGCGCGGAACGGATGGTATCCGTAGCAGACTGGTCAATATTGACCGGGATCTCTGCGTGATCCCTAATGTTGCGATCCATATGAACCGGGAGATGAACAAAGGCGTGGAGTACAATCCTCAGATAGATATGCTCCCGCTGTTTGCGGATGCAGCATTTGATACCGATGCCGCAGGAACATCTGAGACCGCAGACGGACCGCAGGAGAAGCCTGCGCTGCTTGGACTTATAGCAGAGGCTTCCTGCGTGGATGTGGAAGCAATTCTCGGGGAAGACCTGTTCCTGTATACCAGGCAGGAAGGAAGATTCTTAGGAGCAGAGGGTGAATTTGTCCTGTCTCCGAGACTGGATGATCTGCAGAGTGCATTTGCTCTGACCAAAGCCTTTACGGAGAGTACACCTGCAGAATATATTAATATTTGTGCAGTATTTGATAATGAAGAGGTGGGAAGCGGTACCAGACAGGGTGCGGATTCCACGTTCCTTGCGGATGTGTTAGACAGAATTACGGAGGGCCTAGGCGCGGATCACAGCATGTATCTGCGCTGGATCGGGGATAGCTTCCTGATCTCTGCGGACAACGCCCATGCGGTACATCCCAACCATCCGGAGAAAGCAGATCCCACGAATCGTCCGTACTTAAACGGTGGAATTGTCATCAAATTCCACGGAAGCCAGAAATACACCACCGACGGCATCTCTGCCGCAAAAATGAAGGATTACTGTGAACGGGCAAAGGTGCCTTACCAGACCTATGCCAACCGTTCGGATATCGCAGGAGGTTCCACCCTCGGCAATATCTCCACCGCCCATGTATCGGTGTCCAGCGTGGACATCGGACTGCCGCAGTTAGCCATGCATTCCGCGGTGGAGACAGCGGGAATGATGGATACAGAATATGCAGTGCGGGCATTGAAGGAATTCTGGGGCGAATGATTAATTATCCCGGAAAATCATAAAAAAAGTATAAAAAGCATTGAAAGATTTGGCCGAAAAGTGCATATTTAGAATGAAAAAAAGATTCAAAGAAAGAATCAAGAAATGATCCAAAAAAGGATCCGAAAAAGATACGAAAGAAGGTTGAAGTTATGTTTGAAATGAAACCGGAATACTATATCGGAATTAATATGATCGATCAGGAGCATAAGCAGCTGTTTGATTATGCCAATGAGGCTTACGAGCTGCTACAGGAGGAGTTTACACCGGATAAGTACGACCGGATCGATGCAATTCTGGAAAAACTGCGCGATTATACCGTAAAACATTTTTCAGATGAAGAAGCGTATATGGAATCCATCCAGTACAAAAAGATTTTTACCCAGAAGATTCAGCATCAGGAATTTATCAACAAACTGGATGAATTTATTGATCAGCATGAGAAAGATGAAGAAAATCAGGATGAGCAGATCATGGATATTCTGAATTACCTGACAGACTGGCTGATCAACCATATCCTTCATGTGGATGGACAGATTCCGAAGGAGGCGTAAGACCTGACTTTTCCGGAATGATTTCCCACATGGGACATAAGATGTAAGAAGCGGAAGTAATGGGGAGTGCCCATGGACCAGAAACTGGAAAACATTCTGAATCTTGCATTGGAGACCCCGGAGGAAGAACGGGAACAGACGGAAAGTCTGAATGTCGGTTACAGTGCGGAGAGCCGCAGCTGGGAGCTGATCGTAAAATATCATGGCAGTCTGGACGGACTGCGGGAACAGAATATTGTGGTGGAAGAGCTGATTGCCGGATATGCGATCCTTACGGTACCGGAGACACTGGTAGATACCGTATCGGAGACTCCGGAGATCGAGTATGTGGAGAAGCCTAAGCGGTTTTACTATGGACAGACGGATCCTGCGGGGACATCCTGTTTTCCACCGGTCACTATGAGAACGCCTTTTCTGAATGGAAGGGGCGTTCTTTTGGCTGTACTGGATTCCGGGATCACCTGGGATCTGGAGGTATTCCGGAAGGCGGATGGCAGTACGAGGATACGGTATCTATGGGACCAGACAGTGTCGGAGGAAACAGCCAGTATGAGATACGGGAAAATGCCGGATGAATTTTCCCTCGGGACGGAATATACAGCGGAGGAAATAAATGCGGCATTACAGCTGCCTGCATTGGATCGCTACCGTCTGATCCCCAGTAGAGACCTGTCCGGACATGGAACCGCGGTGGCAGGGATCGCCGCCGGGAAAAGTGCGGATGGTTTCTATACCGGGGCAGCGCCCGAGGCGGAACTGATCGTGGTGAAGCTGGGATTGCCGGAAAATAGTGGGGGTGTAGAAGAAGGATTCCCACGGACAACCGAAATCCTGCGTGGAGTGACCTATGCACTGCGGAAGGCCAGGCAGTTAAATATGCCGCTTGTCATCAATTTAAGCTTTGGCAACAGCTATGGTTCCCATGACGGAAGCTCTTTGCTGGAGCGTTTTCTGGACAATGCTTCCGAGATCGGCAAAACCGTGATCTGTGTGGGCAGTGGTAATGAAGGGGCGGCACGAGGGCATTTCTCCGGGAATATAACGAGGGACAGCCGTGTGGAACTGGCTGTGGGAAATTACGAAAGAAGCCTGAATATCCAGCTGTGGAAAAATTACAGCGATGTGTTTCGGATAAGGCTGCAGTCTCCGGGAGGCGAGGAAGCGGAACTAACCACGAATATTCAGGGCGGGAAATATACGCTTAGGCTGGAACAGACAAGGATACTGGTCTATCTGGGAGAACCGCTGCCCTATGCGGTGGCGCAGGAAATCTATCTGGAGATGATCCCGGTGACGGGCAGTTATATCAATGCAGGGATCTGGACGATCCGGCTGGAGCCGGTAATGACCGTAACGGGACAATATTATCTGTATCTCCCGGCAGGGAACGGAAGGGGGGACAGCACAGGGTTTTACCGTTCCACTCCACAGGTAACGCTGACGGTTCCCTCTACGGCAGCGAAGGTGATCACGGTAGGGGCTTATGACCCAGTCTATGATACCTATGCGGATTTCTCCGGCAGGGGCTATGCCGACAGCACCCGTACCATTGGCGTGGCGGCAGCAGGACTGACCAAGCCGGATCTTGTGGCGCCCGGTGTAAATATTCTGGCGCCGGATGTTTATGGCAGTTATCTCCCTGTTACGGGAACTTCTTTCGCCACACCGATTGTCGGCGGTGCGGCGGCACTTCTGATGGAATGGGGGATCGTGCGGGGAAATGACCCCTTCCTCTACGGCGAAAAAGTCAAGGCGTATCTCAGAAAAGGTGCCAGACCATTAAGGGGAGAGAGGGAATATCCCAATGACCGGGTGGGGGCTTATGGTATTATAATGTCAAGTTAGCAAGGAGCCAGTAAAATCAAGGGGTTCCGCTGATTTAGTCCTATGAAAAAACCGCTGTAGAAATGTTTTCGACAAGTCGAAAACGGCAAAAATGGATTAGGATGAGCTCATTTTTAATCACAAAACTGAAAATCAGGCAACTTGACACTAAATTAACATCAAGCATCTTTGATGTTGTATGAAGTGTGCCTTGAGAGAGGTGATAATCGAATATTTAACATTTAGGTAGGACTAAATTAGTTCTTGAAGTGGACAAGTACCACTTTTGCATGGCTGATAGAGTCCTACTTTTTTGTTGCAGAAAAGGAGGAGATTCAAATAGCTATGACAAGGCGAGAGTTAATTCAGTTCCTGAATGATCTGGTGGAATTAGTCAGCGAGGAAAATAAGGCAAAAGCCTTATCGGTAAAAGAGAAGTTTATCGGAGACTTTGAAAGAAGCTACGAGTACGAAAAGGAGGCTGAGAAAGAGGTTACGCCTTTGCCGCCACATTATATTGCAGCCATGCCGGAAGATGTGCAGGAAGAAATCAGGGAAAAAGTGATTGCTGCACTGACTGAGGCAGGAGAATGTACCCCGGAAAATATTGAGAGGGCGATGTGTTCCAAAATCTATGACATAGACGATTTGATTGATATTCACGAATATGTCAGAAAAATGGAGGAGCAGCAGAAAAAGAAAGCCGAGCAGAAACGGGGTGGCAACAGATGATAGGATTGGGAATCGCAGCAGTCATTTATATTGTCTGCATTGCACTGGCAAGAGCCGCAGGCATGGCAGACCGCAGGTTAGAGGAGATACAGGGGCTTTCAGCCGGGAGAGAGGCTGGTGGTCTGATTGGGAATTAACATAAAAGTAAAAAATGCTCCGAAGCCTTTGGATGCCATAACGGTTCAGGCAAAGTTGGAAAAAGATTTGAAAAGCTGTATGCGTTGTAGATTTTTCTATGGAAACAGCAGTCAATGTCTCGCAAAAAAGTGTGTAAAAGAAGAAAAAGAGCCGGAGATAACGGAGGAAGAGAAAAACAGTAAGTGCTATGAATGTCCGTACAGACAGTCAGAACGGTATTGTTTCCCATGTATGAAGGAGCTGTTTGGGAAATCCAACAGTAAGGATGTGGAAAAAGATATGGGATAAACCTAGCAGAGGTTTTGAAATGGAGGTTATTTGTGAAACGGAAAAAATTACCAGAGACAGAAAGAAAGCAGCATAGATACGAAATGTCTGAGGCATATCGGAAAAAGGTTCTGCGGTTTACACTTCAGTTCAATCCGAATACGGATATAGAAGCCCGGAAGTGGTTTGAGGAAAACGGGAAAAGCGGTGCATATTTGAAAGCATTGATTTTAAAGGATAAGGCAGAAACCGAGAGAGATGCACAGTGGGAAATTTCAATTTCAGGTGAAATCAGCAGGCTGCTTGATAAGGCAGTATCAGAGGATTATCTGGAAAAGGTAGCAGATGCAATCTATGAGGATGTAAAAGAGGATGTAATGTCGGCTTCTGATTATCCGCATTACTGTGAAGATGATATCAGGGTGGCTATTGGCAAGGTGCTGGTAAAAAAATTAGGAATTGAATATTAGAAAAGGAGGCAGAACAGAATGGATAAACATATTGAGGTAATCGGCATCGACCACGGCTGGTCGAACATGAAAACCGCATCACAGATTTTTACAACGGGGGTGCGTGAAATCACAACGGAGCCTGCATTTACCGATGACTTGGTAAAGTTTGACGGAAAGTATTATAAGGTAGGAGGAAAGCGTCTGGAAGTCAAGAATACAAAGGTGGAGAATGACAACTTTTATATTTTGACACTGGCGGCTATGGCAAAGGAGCTGTGCAGACGGGGTATGAGAAATGCGAATGTTCTTTTATCCGTTGGACTTCCGCTGACGAGATTCGGGGCGGAAAAGCAGGATTTCATTTCTTATCTGTCAAGGAATAAAGAGATTAAGTTTCTGTTTGAAAATAAAGAATATCGCACAAGAATCGCAAGGGTATCCGTATTTCCACAATGCTATGCGGCGGTGGCAGACAGATTAAGAACCCTGCCGGAGAGAGTGGTGGTTGTGGATATTGGGAGCTGGACCATTGACATTATGCCAATCCGTAACGGCAAGCCGGACGAAGCGGAGTGCATTACAAGCCAGCAGGGACTTATCCGGTGCATGAGAACCATTAACGAGGAATGTAACAGACAGATAGGGCAGGAGCTTGAGGAAACCGTGATACAGAGTGTCATGGCAACCGGAAAGGCAGCATTGCCGGAGGATTACATGGCGATTGTGGAAAGCTGTCTGCGGGAATTTGCAGAAAAGGTATATAACACCTTAAAGGAGCATGGCTACAACCTTGATGTGACACCGATAGTTTTTGTAGGCGGAGGTGCATCGGTTATGAGGCTGTTCGGTACGCATGACAGCGGAAATATCCAGTATATTGAGGATGTCAAGGCAAATGCAAAGGGCTTTGAACAGCTTGGGAAGATATACCTTTCCAAACACCGCAATCAGATTGAACTGGGGTGATGCTTATGGGAAAGCCAAATATCAGTTACCATAGTGTCCGGCTGAATCTCGATAATGAACAGCACCAAAGGGTGCATAAGGTACTGGTGGAACTGAATACGGAGATACACAAGTCCGTCAATCAGTTTTTAATAGATGCCGCAGACTTTTATATTCGCAGCTTTGAGGATGAAAACCTGTTAAAAGAAGCAGAAAGCCGGAGAGACAAGGGAACGGAATATATTTCAAGAAGTGACCTTGACGGTATCAGGGAAGAACTCAAAAGCGAGGTCAAGAATGAGATTATTTTACTGCTTGGTGCTGCCCTGTCAAAAGGTGCAGCGGCAGGCGGGGGAATGACAGAGCAGGCGGGGGGAATGGCGTCAGGTGTAGCAGAAAGTAGAAAAGAACCGGAGAGCGATGCGACAATGGAAAGTCTGGTCGCTGACTGGGGATAGGAGGAGCAGATGGCAGGAGTGATTTTACGGAAAACCGGAGTGGTATTACTTACCATATTGAAATGGATATTGCAGGGGGTTCTGCTTGCATTAAAGCTGGTGCTTGGAGCCGCAAAGTTGTTTCTCCTGCTCCTTGCCCTGCTTGCAAGAATTGTACTGACCATGTTTGGAGTATCCGCAAGACGGTAGGAAGGGAGGTGGCAGTCATGTGGAGATTTGCATTTATGAAGAAATATGCGAAGGACAAAAGACTGAGAAGAATGATGGCATATTTCGGAAAAGTCAGATAACGGCAGGGAGAACGATGAACAGAATAAGGGACAAACCCGTTAAGGGCAGATAACAAGATTCAGAGATTAAGGCAGTTTATAAGGCTGTCTTTTTTTCTGCCTAAATTTAAGAAAGAATGAGGTAAATGGAATGAAGCAGATAAAATGGAAACAGATTTTATCGGGTGTCATGGCGGTTATGACGGTGCTCACCAGCATAGTACCTTCCATGAATGTATATGCTGCGGAAAGCGGGGAGACTCTGCCGCCGGTTTATGAGGAGGTAAAAGAGTATCTGAGTGCCGATGAAGTGGTGACTGCCGCAGACTATGAAATTGACTATGGAGCTGCTTTTGATGTGGAGCATGATTTGACAAGCATTGAAATTCCGGATGAGAGTAAGGTGTCCGTTACACTCCATAAGGCGGAAAATGATGCCGGGGAGCAGTTTGACAGCAGCCATGCAGACACTTACCGTACCGTTTATTATGTGGAGCCTGCAAGCGGCAATCCCACCTATCAGATCAGCAGGAATATTACGGTAAAAGAGCCGGAAGAAATGACTTCTGCAAAGAGTGAGACAGTATCAGAGAATGATGCAGGAGGGGAAAAAGAAACAGGCTCCGAAGATGAAGGGGAGGCGGAGCCCGATACGCAGATAACGCCGGAGACACAGACAGAAACGGAAACACAGGCAGATTTGGAAATACAGACAGAACCGGACACAGAAATGGAGACTGTCATGCCGGAGGAAACAGCGGGAAAAGTATTAGCGGAAGCTGTGGAACCGGAAGAAGCAACCGACATCATTTTGGAGGAAAGTGACAATGCGGTTGTGGTATTTCCTTCAAGGGCAATGGCAAGAGCGTCTGGTTCCGCTTCCTTAGAAGTAGGGAAGAAAGTGAGCTATCCGGGCAATCTTGGAAATTATGCAACACACTACTTCTATGTAAATGGCAGACTGGCATACTGTCTGGAGTCTATGAAGGGGAATCCGGCATCCGGAGACTATGCGTATGAGGTTCTGACAAGCAATGCCAATCTTCAGAAAGCATTGTATTACGGTTATGGCGGGGCAGGAGATTTGACAGGTCAGTATATGCCACAGTTTGATGCAGATTTAAGATATGTGTTTACCCACTTGGCAGCAAGCTATTTTTACTGCGGAACCGATGCGTTTCATGGCTGCTCCATGCAGGATATTATTGACTGCGGTGTATGGGGATATATTGAGTTTTTAGCTTCACAGCCGGAGCCGATTGATCCCTATATCAGCCTTTCCAAAAGCAGCCTGACCGCTTCTTATGATGGAACAAAGCAGGTAACAGACAAGATGACCTTGAACGGGGATTCCAGAAATTATATTACCCTGAATCTTCCGAAAGATGTCACCTTCCACAATACCAATACGGGTGCTGAAAAAACAGGCGGCTCCGTAAATGTTCACGGCGGCACTACCTTTTATTTTACCGCTCACACATCGGTAACAACGGACTGGAGTACGGGAGAGATGTATGGCAGTACAAGTACCGCATGGAAAGCCATTGTGGTAAAAACAGCCGAGGGCAAGCAGGACATCGGAAGCTATTATGAAGAAAGCCAGAGAAATTCCGTCAGCTTTTCCGTGGACTGGCTGGAGCTTGCAAGAGTGGGTGTATACAAGGTGGATTCCAAAGTAGCGGATGCAAAACTGGCAGGTGCAGTTTTTGGTATCTATAAGGATAAAGCCTGTACACAGCTAATCACAAAAATGCCGAAAACAGATGCAAATGGATATGCAGAGGCAGAAATTGTAAAAACGCAGGATACGGTGTATTTAAAGGAGATTACTGCTCCAAATGGCTACCGCAGAAATACCACTGCTTACAATGTGAAGCTGATTGCCAATGAAACAACAACGGTTACGGTTCCAGATGTGGAGCAGATGGCGGAACTGACTGTTTATAAGGAAGGACAGGTGCTTGTCGGAGCAGATGTGACGGATCAGGGCGTGACCTTCCGCTATGAGAATAAGCGTCTTTCTAATGCTGTTTACAATGTATATGCAGGGGAAAATATCTACACAGGCTACGGTGCATTGGTTTACAGCAAAGGGGACTTGGTAAGGGAGAACTTGACAACTAACGGAAACGGTCTGGTGGTTATCAAGAACTTACACCTGGGCACTTATCTCGTAAAGGAAGTGCAGGCTCCGTCAAATTATGTGTTGAATGACACGGAAAAGACAGTGGTGCTTTCCTATGGAGGGCAGGAGGTAGAAGTGGTATTCGGTTCTGCCACCTTTGTCAATGACCGTCAGAAGGCATCTGTCAGTGTGGTAAAGAAGAATAAAGATACTCTAAATCCTTTGGATGGCGGTGTGTTTGGTCTGTATGCCGGCAGCGACATTACGGATGTGAATGGCAAAACCGTTGTCACAAAGGGAACACTGATTGAGACGGTTACAACCGGAGAAGATGGAACAGCAGGTTTTGCTTCTGACCTTCCCATTGGTTTTTCTTACAATGTAAAGGAAATCAAGGCTCCTTATGGGTATTACAGAAATACCAAAGATGTGTATTCCTTTGATTTTTCCTACACCAACAGCAAGGAAGCGGTAGTAGAGTTTCAGCATACCTTTTCCAACGAGAGGGTAAATGCAAGGATTCAGCTTGTGAAAAAGGATAAGGAAACAGGCGTAGCTCAGGGAGATGCCACACTTGAGGGTGCGGTTTACGGTCTGTATGCCCGCAGGGATATTGTGCACCCGGACGGGAAAACATGTATTCTTTATGCTGCCGGAGAGCAGGTTACAACCCTGACAACGGACAAAGCAGGAAAGGCATCTGTGGAAAATCTGTATCTTGGCAGTTATTATGTGAAGGAAATCACAGCTTCAGAGGGGTATCTTGTGGATGAGACGGAATATGACCTGACCTGCGATTATGAGGGCGACCTGACAGCAACGGTGGAGAGAAGTTGCACTTCCTTAGAGCAGGTGAAAAAGCAGCCGTTCCAGCTCATCAAGGTGTCAGACAATGGGGATGACACGGAAGCTCCCCTGTTAAAAGACGCAGGATTTACGGCATATCTGAAATCTTCTTTATCTGTAAAAAAGGACGGAAGCTATGATTTTGACTCCGCTGTTCCTGTGGTTATCGGTAAAAATGGAGCGACAGAAATTTTCTCTGATGAGACAGGTCATGTGGTATCCATTGCCATTCCATACGGAACTTATGTGGTAGTGGAGTCTACAACACCGCACAATATGGAAACCATCAAACCGTTTGAGGTAAAGATTACAGAGCATAAGCCGAACACACCGCAGACTTGGCGTGTCTTTATTGACCGTGAGTTTACGGCAAAGCTGCATATCGTGAAGAAGGACGGTAAGACCGGACAGACGGTACTTGTGCCAAACGCAGAGTTTAAGATTTACAATCTGGATAAAAAGGAGTATGTGAAGCAGTATACCACTTATCCGAGCAAAGAGGAGCATACCTCTTTCTTTACCGATGCAGACGGTGATTTGATTCTGCCGGAAATGCTGAAAATCGGTAATTACCGCATTGAGGAAGTAGCTGCACCGGACGGATATATCGTAAATGACAATTATGTGACTTTTGCCGTTGATACCGATACGGCTTATGAAGTGGATAAGGATACCTTTGAAGCAATCATTTCCGCAGATTATGTGGATATGCCTGCTGTGGGTGAGCTGACTGTGGAGAAAAAGGGAGAAATCCTTGACGGTTATAAAGGCGGTCTGTTTGCGGACAGTGAGGAAAAAGAGTTCATCTATAAGGAAGGCAGCCTTGCAGGTGCAGTCTTTGAGGTATATGCTGCGGAAGATATTTACACCAACGATTTTCAGGTAAATGAAAACGGGGAGCGTAACAGATATTACAACAGAGGTGATTTGGTTGCCTCACTGGAAACGGATGAAAACGGAAAAGCGGTTCTGTCCGACCTTCCGCTTGGCTCTTATCGTGTAGTGGAGACAAAAGCACCTTTTGGATATGTGCTGAATCAGGAAGAACAGACCGTGACATTTGCCTATGTGGATGTTAAAACCCCGGTAATCTATGAGACAGCGGTATTTTCCAATGACAGACAGAAGGTTGCCCTTTCCATTCTGAAAAAGGATAAAGAAACGGAAGCTGTTCTTGCAGGTGCAGAGTTTGGATTATATGCAGCCGAGGACATTGTAAATGCAGCAGGAGAGGTTATCGTGGAAAAAGATACTTTGCTGGAAAGAGCAGTATCCGGTACAGACGGAAAAGCAGTATTTACAAAGGATTATCCGCTTGGAATGTATTATGCAAAGGAAATCAAGGCACCGCTTGGGTATGTATCTTCCAAAGAAACGGTTTCATTTGATGCAGGCTATCAGGGACAGGCTATGCAGACCGTAAAGCTTGAGTCTGAATTTATCAATACACCGACTACGGTGGAAATTACAAAGACTGACATTACAAGCGGGGCGGAGCTGTCGGGTGCAACATTAAGCGTATTTGACAAGGACGGGAATGTGATAGACACATGGACTTCCAAAGCAGGGGAGGCTCATGTGATCAAGAGACTCCATGTGGGAGAAACCTATACTCTCCGTGAAGAATTTGCACCATACGGATATTTGCAGGCAGAGGAAATCCAGTTTACGGTTGCCGACACCGAAAAAGTACAGCCTGTTATTATGCAGGATGAAGTGCCAACCGGAACCATTCTTATTAACAAGGATGGAGAATTTTTATCTGACATCCGTCAGGTGAAAGGACACTGGTATGATTTTGTGTTTGATTACTTCAAGAAATCCCTTGCAGGCGTTACCTTTGAGGTCTATGCGGCAGAGGACATTGTAAGCCCGGACGGTCTGGATACCGTTTATTATGAAAAAGATGCACTTGTTGCAGAGATTGTCACAAATGATAAAGGGATTGCAAGCATTGAAGAACTTCCGCTTGGAAAATATTATCTGGTGGAAACAAAGACCTTAGAGGGCTTTGTCCTTGACAGTACACCGATTCCGGCAGACCTTTCCTATGTGGATCAGCATACAGAGGTGGTCTATGCGGGCATGGCAGTCACGAATGAGAGACAGAAAGTGCAGATTACAGTGGTAAAGAAGGACGCAGAGACGAAAAAAGAGCTGGAAGGTGCTGTTTTTGGTCTGTATGTGGCAGAGGACATTGTAAATGCAGACGGTAAGGTGGTTGTGGCAAAAGATACCCTTGTAGAAAAAGCAGTTACCGGAAAAGACGGTAAATGTGTTTTCACAAGTGACCTGCCTTTAGGACAGTATGCAGTGAAAGAGATTGCAGCACCGAAGGGATATGTGCTGGATGATGAAGTGTTTAAGGTGGATGCTTCTTATCAGGGAGAAAAGACAGCAGTTTTAGAGTTTGAGGCAGAATTTGAAAACTTCCCGACAAAGCTCGAAATCTCCAAAACGGACATTACCGGAGAGCAGGAGCTTGAGGGGGCTAAGTTATCCATTATCGACAAAGACGGAACTGTGGTGGAAGCATGGGTATCTGACGGAAAACCTCATATCATGGAGCGTATTCCGGTAGGAGAGTATATCCTGCGAGAAGAAACTGCACCGTATGGCTACAAAATCGCTAACGATGTGAAATTCACGGTGGAGAATACAAAAGAAATCCAGAAGGTTTCCATGAAAGATGAGCTTGTAATGGGTAAGATTATCATTGAGAAAACCGATGAGAATACGAAGCAGGGCATTGCTGGTGTAGAGTTTGAAATCAGGGATAAAGATGGCAAGGTCATTGAAAAGCTGGTAACGGACAGAAACGGTCATGCAGAGTCAAAAGAGCTTCCTATCGGCATTTTCAAAGACGGAAAGTTTGTGGAGGACATCAAATACTATGTTGTGGAGACAAAGGCGGCAGAAGGGTATATCCTTGATGCAACACCGCACGAAGTGGTATTGCAGTATAGAGATGCGGCACCGGAAATCGTAACCTATACCCTTTCCGTTACCAACAAGCCGACAGAGCCGAAGCTGCCACAGACAGGGGATAATCTGAATCTGTGGCTGTTTGCGGGAATTGGAGTAGCAGCAATTATTGCGGGGATTGTGCTTTATAGAAGAAAAACAAAGTAAAAAAATTGTTGTTACAGATGACCATTCCGATGTACTCACATCGGAATGGTTATTAAAAAGACTTTATCCAGTCTTGTGATTGTTCTGAAAATTGATTATAATATGGACAAGAAGAAATTACAGGAGGATAAGTTGAAATGAAGGAACACATTTTATTAGATAAAGCATATGTTTACGAGGATATTCCGAAAGAATTGACACCTGAAGGTTGCTCTTATGATAGGGAAGCTGGTTTGTGGAGAGTTGATGATACGGGAGAAGTTATGATGATTGGAAATTATGCCCAAAGACCTGAAACAAAAAAATGTGATGTAGAAACAGGTGAGGATCAGAAAGGTGAATAGCATAGATTATTTGGTTATATCATCTAGCATAGATTTTTCAACAGACCTTGTATGTTATAGACTATTATCTGAAAATAAAAAATTTTACAGGTTAAATAGAGATGAATTTGTAAAGCATGAAATAGAAGTTGATTTGCAAAAAGGATACATGAAAATTGTTATTGGTGAGAAAACATATATTGCAGATTTTAATATGTTAAAAGGAATATATTTCCGTGCACCTGTCTTTTTGCGAACGCAAAGCAAAAGGGAACTAACATTAGATGAACAATTAGAAAGAAATCAATGGAGTTCTTTTTTAAGAAATCTGATTGTATTTCAGAATGCAACATGGATTAATAATCCAGTGGATGTATATAGGGCTGAAAACAAGATATATCAGTTGTGCATTGCAAAAGAATGTGGATTCAAGATACCAGATACACAAATTACAAATACATCTCAAATCGAAATAGATGACGCTAGGGATTACATTGTCAAATCTTTAGATACAGCATTGTTTTATGATTTGGAAAATAACAAAGAAATGTTTACTTATTCCAATGTGATAAAAGGTAAAGAACTTAAAGAGTATGATTTGAGACAAGCACCTGTTTTTATACAGGATTTTTTAGAGCCAAAGATTGATTGTAGAATTACTTATATAGCTGGGAAAAAATTTCCTGTATGGATTAAAAAGAATGGAATAGGTATATATGGCGATTGGCGATTCCAAAAGGATAAGTTAGATTATATTCCCTTTGAGTTGCCAGAAGATGTTGAAGTTGCAATAGATAAATTAATGATGAAGCTTCAGTTGAATTTTGGTGGGATTGATTTAGCATATGTCAATGGGGAATATTTTTTTATTGAAGTAAATCCTACAGGTGAGTGGGGATGGTTGGAGGTAAAAACAGGTATAGAGATTAGTTCGGAGATAGAAAAAGCATTGTGTAAGGAGGACTGATTATGCTTGGAGAAATTATTCCGATTATTGATACAATGAAGGCAAATAAAAAATTGAAAACCAAGAATAATGAAGCAAATATTCAGATTCCTGAAAAGTTGAAAGATATTGATATAAAGTATCTTGAAGAAGATTATAAAAACACGCTGGAAACAAAAAATAGATTTGAAGATAAGGCAAAAACGATTATTGCAGCTTTGACGATTGCAATTACCCTAATACTTAACCTTTCAAAAATAATAGAAGCAATAACAGCAAAATATGATATGCAAATTGTAAATATTTGCATCGCTGTTCTTGCTATTCTTGCAATAGTCTATATGTTGATTGCGGGAATGATGTCAATACAGGTACTTATTAAAGAAAACTTGTTATATTCTATTCCATTAGAAGACAGAACAAAGCAGGATAAAAAGGCTATTTATATTAAAACACAGTTAAATATAAATCAAAACCTAATAAGAAATAATATTATCTTTTCAGCATATCGTTCAATAAGAAATTCAGTTTTTTGTCTTGTGATTATTTTTATACTGGCTATATTGCCTATGCCTGATAGCGAGAAAATTATGCAGCATGATGTAATGGTGCAGGATGATAGCATAAGTTTTGGAGTGGGAGCAGTAAATTGGATTTCTGAGAATGAAAATGTTTCCTTTGATAAAGTTATTGCTTTATATGATAAAAAAGTTGGAGATGGTTCAACAAAAAATATATATGATAAGGAAAACCAAATAATTGTTTCTATCAAAAAAATTGATGGGATATATATTATTGATTCGATTATTAGTGACATAGAAGAAGTAGAATAGTGTTTATTACATAAGCCGAGGAGAAATCCCGGCTTTTTTGATGCAGAGAAAGGGTGGTATTTACAAATTTTGCTATTTTTTCTATAAAATGGTACAATTAAGAAAGAAGTATAATAAATGGAAGGAAGAATGATTCGATGAAAAATAGTGACGAGATTAGATGGTTGCAATTATCAGATTTGCATATGTTTGATTCAACAGAAATGAAAGTTCAAAAAAAAGCATTATTTCAACAATTTACAAATAAAATTGATTTCATAGTTATAACTGGCGATCTTCATCAATATGGTAAGGATTATTCTTTAACATTAGAATTTTTAAATGAATTGTATTCTCAAATGAAAATTGAGAAAAAAGATATTTTTATTGTACCAGGTAATCACGATGTGGCTAATTCGGAAAAACGAAAGAAAATATTAGATGAAATAGATAAGAAGATTGAAAATAATCCAGATGTATATAGGAGTGGTTTGAAAGGATTATATGCAGGATTCAAAAAATATAGAGATTTTTTACAAGCATTTTATGACGATAACATAGAGGATTATTCTTTTTTGGAAAATAATATTCGTGTATGGGAAAATAAAATAGGAATTGTTTGTATAAATACTGCATTAGGAAGTGATGAAAATCATTTCAAACCTCAATTCATAGATATTTATGGACTGGAAGAATTACAAAATAAAAATTTGCCGTGTATAGCAATTATGCATCATGATTATTATGCTATTACTGATGCACATAAGCCTTACTTAAATAATAGGCTACATGAACTAGGGGTTAGTGCAACCTTAAGTGGTCATAAACATAGGTATTCAAAAGGGGTGATTGAACTTCAGAATGGAGAAATTATTTCTAATTATTGTTGTGCAAAATCAATCTCTCAACCAGATGATTTGTGGTCTGATGTTGGAATTATTGAATATAGGTGGAATTTAAAAGAAAATAATGTAAGAGTTATACCTTATGAATGGGGACTTATGAATGGCGCATTTATACCATCTATGAGGTTTGAAAGTAGCAAAAATTTAGTAGTAAATAATACAGGGAGTGTTACTTTTACACAAATTTTTAAAATGAAAAATAATGTTGAAAAAAATATGGCGAATTCATCGGTTGATAAT
>ERZ1034998.699-NODE-699-length-21359-cov-5.684660_pt1 | contig 21359 bp, 25 predicted proteins | sample MGYA00520621_ERZ1034998 | MGnify/ENA primary metagenome ERZ1034998 (study PRJEB33766, sample SAMN09781748) | gut metagenome | biome: gut microbiome | host: Homo sapiens | place: Madagascar | study: EMG produced TPA metagenomics assembly of the PRJNA485056 data set...
CCAATGGTTATAACACCGCCGGGACAAAATAGAAGGGATTGGTATTTAAGAAAATGTCGAGCAGAAATATTGCAATAATTAAAGATATCGATGGTAGAAATATTGTCGTAATCAATGATATTAGATTCAAGGGAAAAAGATCTGTAAATTGGTCTGATGTCAAAGAATATCTTGAGAAATATGTCGGGGAAGTATATACGGTAGCTGAAACGGAAGATATTATTTATATTGGAACAGATCTTCCAAATGAATATGCAGGATCAGAATACACGAGAAGTTTGCGTGGAGGAAATGCGAAAGCGAAGGCAAATGCTACGCAGGGGCTTCCGGAAATGCTATATATAGCAGTTGGAAAGCATTTTAGAGCTAATAATGCAAACAAGCATAAGAGAGATGCAAAGTTAGGATGGTATAGGTTTGACTCAAGATTTGCGTTACCAGTATATGGGGAAGATGGCGAAATTGTAAGATATAATGTGTTTCACGCTTCGATGTTAATTCGGCATGCTGCAGATGGAAAGATGTATTTGTATGACATAATAGATATAAAAAAAGAAACGAGCAACCCCCTCGGTTCATGAAGAACTTACCGGACACAAAACCCATTTCTTGTTTATTATAATATCAACGAAGCATGTGGTTGTCAAGAAAATAATACCCGGCATCAGAATTTCAAAAAACTACGCTGATAATACTTAATTTACATACACAGAGGTTACATCATGGCTTTTTATCACGCATCACAAGTAAAAGGAATAACGGAATTAGAACCGCGGCTATCGAATCATGACATCCCGCTGATATACTTTTCGGATAAGCGGGAGAATGTTCTGGTATATCTGAGTAATGCCGTCGAGAAAGTGTGCAAGGAAGCGGGATTTACTTACACAGGATCATGGTACAAGTGGGGACCGTATGGATTTGAAAAAGACGGGCGGCTCCGGCTGGAAGAATATTATCCGAAAGCACTTGAAGACACTTACAAGGGCGTGCAGGGGTACATCTATTCCTGCAAAGAGATAACGTTGAACGATGAAATCGGCATAAAAATACCCAATGCGTATGTTTCCTCAACAAAGACATTGGTTGACTCCTGTGAAGTTGTGCCGGATGCGTATGAAGCGATAATTAACGCGGAACGTGAAGGAAAGATCACCATACTAAGATATGAAGCGTTCATCCAGAACAGACAAAGGGAAGCGTGGCTTAGAAGCATCACGTTGGAAGAATACGAAAACAGCGCGAAACATCCGGAGTACAGATTTTTTCTCAAAACAAAATTTAGTGACATATTAAGGTGAACTATGAATTCAGCAGCGAATGCGCGTATGACTGCTTCAAGGGCGTGTGCGATACTGGGCGGACGATATGTATGCGTTGTTTGACGGGATACTGCAATTTCATATATGTAAAAACCTTTTGACATCCCCAAATACAGGGAAAACCGCACATGTAAAGCCCTTTTGATAGACGAAACTCCGAGATCTGATTACATTGAAATGCGAAAGGAGGAAGTGATATGGAGCTTGGGAGACAGATTAAAAAATACCGCAATGAGTTATCTATGTCACAGGACACTTTAGCGGAAAGGGTGTTCGTTTCACGGCAGACCATCTCCAACTGGGAGAATGATAAAAGCTACCCGGATGTAAACAGTCTTGTACTTTTGAGCGAAGTATTTCATACCTCCATCGATAATTTGATCAAAGGAGATATTGAAATCATGAAGCAGGAAGTAAGAAACGAGGACAAGAAACAATTTGAAAGGCTCAGTCAGGTATTTGCGGTTATGCTGCTGACTATGATGATCACACCGATCCCATTGGCGCATTTCCTAAGTTATATCGGAATTGCGGTCTGGGTGGTATTTGCGGCGGCAACCTTATATGTTGCACTTTTGGTGGAAAAGAAGAAAAAGCAGTTTAACATCCAGACATACAAGGAAATCGTTGCATTTGCGGAGGGTGAAGGTCTGGACGAGATCGCAAAGGCGAGAGAGGAAGGCAAACGACCATATCAGAAGCTGCTGCTTGCGGTTGCAGCCGGAGCAATCACGCTTGTTATCGCGGTCGCATTTGCCATGCTATTAAAGTAAAAGGAGAAAAAATGTCACACAGAGATTTTGAAGCCGTAGTTTTTGATATGGATGGAGTCATCTTTGATTCCGAGCGTGCGGTGCTGGACTGCTGGATCGTACTTGCCGCAAAATACGATATAAAGGATATTGAGCAGGCGGTTCTGGCGTGTACCGGCACCACGATGGCACGGACAAGGGAGATCATGCTGGAGCGATACGGGGCGGATTTCCCGTATGACGACTATGCAAAAGAGGCTTCTGCCATGTACCATGAACGGTATGACGGCGGGCGGCTGCCGATGAAAAAGGGCGTTACGGAGCTGCTGGGATTGTTAAAGCAGAATGGCAAAAAGATCGCGCTTGCATCTTCCACAAGGCGGCAGACGGTGGAGAACCAGCTGCGTGATGCAGATATTTATTCTTATTTTGACGCGGTGGTATGTGGAGACATGGTAGCAAGGAGCAAACCGGCACCGGACATTTTCCTCAAGGCGTGTGAGTGTATTGGAGTAGCGCCGCACAATACGTATGCGATCGAGGATTCCTACAATGGAATACGGGCAGCGTATGCGGGCAAGCTGCGTCCAATCATGGTGCCGGATCTATTGCCGGCGGATGACGAGATGCGGCGGCTGGCAGAGACAGTACAGGAGGATCTTCTGGAGGTTGGCAGATACCTTCTGGGAGAATAGTGGATGCCGCAGGCGGCAAACGTAATGGGGTATCCGGTGGGAAAAGGATACCAACGTCTCTGGGAAGCTTTGAAAACAGCGGATTCTCGCTACGGTAGATTGCCTGTGCGGGACTTACTTGCTACGATAAAGGCACCAAGGAAAAGGAGATGGTGCTTATGGATAAGAAAAAAACAGGGAGCCTTATAAAAGAGGCGCGCATCAAAAAGAACTATACACAAAGTGAACTGGGAGATCTGCTGGGCGTGACCAACAAAGCGGTATCACGGTGGGAGAACGGAGAGAGCTTCCCGGATGTCGGAGTGCTTGAGAGTCTTTCTATGGTGCTTGATCTGAAGATTCAGGATATTGTCACGGGAGGCGCTACGGCAAACGAAGGAGAAGCGATAACGGAGGTTGTGCGGCTGAGTAAATTGCAGCAACAGGAGAGAACACGGATATCTTTAAAGCTTGGAGGGATCATCGCCTCATTGTGCTGCTGTATTGTGATCGGAGGCGGAATGTGGTGTCCGTGGACTGCTTCAGATTTTACATCAAAGGTATGCGGAGCTTTTTTGACGGTTGCATTGGCATTATGTGTTTTCGGATGTATTTCGCAGCGTGAGAGTATCTGTGTAGAATCAAAGCTCAGCAGGCGGTTGTGCCTGTTATCGATTGTTGGGCTGGCATGGTCGGCGGTACTTACCGGCGTTGTGCTTGGAATGGTGCAAAAGGGCAGGACACCGTTTGGAATGGAGCTGGCTTCAGTAGGCCCGTTTGTCGGCAATCAACTGGCAGCAATCTTTTGGATCGGCATTGTGATCCTTGCGGTTGAGACGTTTCGCAATATGCTGCGGGTAATCAATATCCACTGGGGTTATATGGTGGTGATCGCGACCTGCGGAATGGCGGCACTCTACTATGATCTGCTGCGTAATATGGAAACCGTCGAAGGGGTAGTGCGGTGGTGGAGACAGAGGACAGCCTTTGTGCTCTTGGAGCTGGTGCTATCCATCGGAATTGCCGCTGTCTGCACATATAAGAAGAAAAAATCATAAGCTTTTTTACAAAGTGAGGGTTGGCTTTGCGCGCGTCACAGGTTCATTTTTTAGTTGCCAAGTAGTGGCGAATTGGTTATTATATTAAATAAATTTAACGCTATTACGAATGGGAAACAAAAGAGGAATCGTTATGAAATTGTTAAAGGTGTTTGACCGCCAGGACTATACAGACGAGATGCCTGTTTTTGAAAAGTATGCGGTAAGAGGCGTAATTATCCGAAACGGAAGGATTGCGACACAGAAGGGAAGCGCGGGGGATTACAAGATCTTAGGCGGCGGCGTGGAGGCCGGAGAGAGTCTGGAGGATGCGCTGCTTCGTGAAGTGCAGGAGGAGTCCGGGCTTATCATAAGGCCGGATACGATCCGCGAGGTAGGCGAGATCTTAGAGGCAAGAGAGGATCTTTATAAAAAAGGTCTGAAGTTTGTATGTCATTCCTGCTTTTTCTTTTGCGATGCCAAGGATGAACTCGGCGAGACGCACATGACGGAGAGCGAGATTGCAAAAGGCTATCATCTCGAATGGGCAACACCGGAGGAGATCATTGCCGGAAATGAGCCGTTTATGGATCAGCCGTGGACTTACCGGGATACATATTTTATCAGGATGATGCTGGATGGAACCTTTGACAATAATGTTAATGAAATGAAATAGACGAAAGGACTTTTTATATGTGCGCAGAACATAAACCAACCGATCCGAATATGACAATGGAGCTGAACAACGACCAGCTTGAGAATCTATTGGTGCGTTACGCCAGCGAAAAGAGCGCAGAGAGCCTGAATGCGCTGGTGTCACACATGCATAGCTGCCGGGTATTGGTTCCGGCAAACTTAAATGACAAGAAGCAGCCGGTGCCTTGCTTTATCCGCAACAATGACGGCAAGCTTTTCGTGCCGCTTTATACCTCCAAGAAGCAGATCCCGAAGGAGCCAAAAAGCCCGGTGATCATGAATCTTCCGTACACGGCCGTAAACAAGATGGCTGCAAACCCGGAACTTAAGGTGGAAGGCGTTGTGATCAATCCATTTTCCAATAATCTCGTATTCAAGCGGGAGCTGGTACAGAAGATCGATGCGGTTGACAAGCAGCGTGCGGAAGCAGCAAAGGGAGAGGCGGCAGACAAGACAAAGGCGGCACCTAAGATGAAGACCATTCAGCTTACCGCGCAGCAGTATCTGGTGTTTGAGCGGAAGCAGTACGAATTTCGTTTCCTTCCGAAAAAGCTGTTTGACGAGGGAGAGGCATTTATCGATGAGCTGTGTGGCAAAAAGGAAGAATATGTGGATATGCTTTTTGAGGAATCTTATCAGCAAAAGCGTATGTACCCGTACCTTCCGGAAGATTTTTCTGTTATGGTCATCAACATTACGGAAAAGACCTGCATTATCCGCGTAGATATGCCAAACAGGGATCTGGAGGATGGCGCATGCCGCCGGGTATTCTTTGTATGGAATAGGGAAACAGAGAAGGGCAGATATTTTACCATCGAGAGAGCCGGAAAAGGCAGCGTGCTTGCGGAGGTTACCTCCGACTGGAAGCATTTACAGTTGGGAGAGGCACCGGCGGAGGGCGCAGAGTTGCAGAAGCTGATAGAGCTTACGGGCAATACAGAGGAATAAAGATACAAAAGAGCCGATTACGGATCGCAAAAAAATACCGACCTCAACCGTTAGACGGGAAAGCCTAACGATTGTAGGTCGGTATTTTTTACCTATTCGCAGAAACAATCACATCTGCAAATGCTGCGCGGACGACCTTGGCGAGATCCTGCGTGCCAACGCGGATCGTTGTGCCGACTCTGCCGCCGCTGACGTAAATCTCGTCAAAGGCTTCGGCGGTGGCATCAATGACAGTCGGGAACTGCTTTTTCATGCCGAGCGGGCTGCAGCCTCCGCGGACATATCCGGTGATCGCAGTCAGATCCTTGACATGGATCATCTCTATGGACTTTTCAGAGACCGCGCGTGCGGCTGCTTTTAGATCAACCTCGGCTGCGATCGGTACGACAAACACATAATACTGGCGGCTTTTTCCCTGCATGACCAGCGTTTTGTAGGACTGCTCGACCGGGGCACCGGTAAGCTCCGCCGTGTGCAGGCCATCTACGAACTCATCACATTCATAAGTGATCAGCTCATAGGGAATTTTATTTTTATCGAGAATGCGGACGGCATTCGTTTTTACTTCTTTTCCCATGAGAAATCTCCTTTTTCATTTGATCGAGGCTATCATAGCACAAATAAGGTAAAAGTTGAAGAATAAAAGCTGTCGTGCTATAATTCCCATATCTTAAAGTACGTGGAGGGTATCGAAATGAAAGAATTTATGAAGCGCATCCGCGCAGATTTCATGCTGTCATCGTTACTATGCATTGCACTCGGCGTAGTGTTCCTTGTCTGGCCGGAGACGATATCCGGAATCCTTGGAACGATATGTGCGGTTGTGCTGATCGCAATCGGCATCGTATATCTGGGCAGCTATTTTTTGAATGTGGTATCAAACGGCATTTCTGCGGCGCTTGGCGCAGTCGTGCTGCTGCTTGGCGTGTGGGTACTGATCCAGCCGGAGATTGTTGTCACATTGATCCCGATCCTGATCGGCGTTGTGCTGCTGGCACATGGCATCCGCGGTATCCGGGAATCCCTTGAGACAAAGAAATACGGCGGGATGAACTGGGGCGTTGGAATCCTCTTTTCCATCGTAAGTCTCGTGCTTGGCATTTTGTGTATCGTAAATGCCTTCGGTCTGGTAAAACTAGCGTTCTGGGTGATCGGAGTTGCGCTCATCTATAACGGAATCAGCAATATCTATATTGCGATCGTTTCCTCCAAGACGGAGCGGAAATATCGCAAGAGTCAGGAAGCAATCGACGTGGAATTTGTCGATGATGATAAGGAAGAGTAGGGCAAGAGGTGAAAATAAGCAATGCGCCAGATGGAATTTAAGATGGAGCGTCCCGGACTGACGAAGGTTGGAGAACACCTGACCGTCACGGAGGGAAAGCTGCCGACTTCCTATTACTATACGATCGAGCATGCGATCGCAATGTCCGGCAATTATGTGGTCAGTGAGCGCTTAAAGAGCCGAGAGGGCGTTGTCGTGGATGTGAAGGAAACGGAGAAGGGCTTCTTTGTTACAATGGAATTTGACGAGTAAGATGCAATGTGCGGGAGTGGACGAACAGATTTGAACCAGAACAGACAGACCGTTACGGTTACGATAAAAAAGGGTGAATGCCTGCATGATGTACTGGCAAGGCAGGGATATGAGGCAGACCTTCCCTGCGGAGGTAACGGAACCTGCGGCTTGTGCAGCGTATATGTGGAGCGGTTTGGCGATGTCAGATCCTGCCAGTTCCGGCTGCCGGGAACATATCAGGTTCTGGTAAAAAAGCAGGCGGCATTTGATGCGGTCGGCACGGAAAATTTGGAATTTCAGTTTTCCGGTGATGCAGAAAAAGCCTTTGTCGCCATTGACATCGGAACAACGACGGTTGCTTGGCTTGCTGCTTATCAGGGCAGGCAGTTGTCCGGCGGGTTTGTCAATCCGCAGCGGCAGTATGGCGCGGATGTGATGAGCCGTATCCGGCAAAGCGAGTCCGGCAACGGCGGTCAGATGCAGCGGCTGCTTGCAGAGCGGCTTTCCAAAGAACTTACACAGGCATTGCAGACGCTGTCGCAGGGAATGCAGATCGCAGATGCACAGATCGCGATCGCTGCGAACACCACGATGCTTCATATACTAAATGGCTGGGACTGTGCGGGACTTGGAAAGGCACCGTTTGCGCCGCATTCACTTGTCTTGTCCACATGGAACGCCGGCGAATGGCGCGGGCTGCTCGGCATGGACTGGCTGGATGTGTGCAGGAATTATACCGTCACGGAGCTTCCGGGAATCTCGACCTTTATCGGGGCAGATATTGTCAGCGGAATGCTCGCAACACACATGGCAGATGCGCAGGAGGTCACACTTCTTGTCGATCTTGGAACCAACGGTGAGATGGTGCTTGGAACAGGAGAACGTTTCCTGGCTGCCTCCACAGCGGCAGGACCGGCATTTGAAGCGAGCGAGGCCGCATTGCAGCTTCATGCATCCGGCATATTTAAAGCACTGCATCAGATGTGCTTCTCGCGGGCAATGGACGAGACGGGGCTTTTGGCAGAACCGTATTTTTCGGGAGGGTATCCGGTTGGAGCGGTGACTATAACACAGGATATGGTTCGGGATTTTCAGATGGCAAAGGCTGCGATCCGTGCCGGAATCGAGCTGTTACTCAGGGAGTACGGAATTACCGCACAGAAGCTGGACCGCATATATCTGGCTGGCGGAATGGGATATTACATGAACCCGAAGGACGCGATCGCAATCGGCTTGCTTCCGGAGATTGCTCCGGAGAAGGTGCAGGCGGTCGGAAACACCAGCTTAAAGGGCTTGGCAAGATACCTTAACAATCCGGCATCTGCCGCTGTGCAGATGGAGCAGGCGGTCTCAAAAACCACGGAGATCATACTTGCAGATCACTTGGAGTTTGAAGAAACCTATCTGGAGTACATGTCATTTCCGGTATAGGAAGAAGGAGCGGCAAATGGAACCGAAAGATTATACGGTGATCGATCTGGAAATGACGGGCTTATCTGCAAAGAGCGATAAGGTGATCGAGATCGGCGCAGTTCATTTCCGGGACGGGAAAATAGCAGAGACGTATGCGGCACTTGTAAATCCACACATCCCGATCCCAGCAAGGGTGACGGAGCTGACCGGGATTACAGACGACATGGTACAGCAGGGCGGGATCAAAGAGGATGATGCGCTTGCCGGACTGATCGATTTTATCGGTGAGGATGTGATCGTCGGGCATAATGTAGGATTTGATTACAGCTTTCTAAAGCAATGGGCTGTCAACAAAAAACGACCGCTTGCGATGACGGCGTGTGATACACTAAAGATCGCAAGGCAGGTACTGCCCGGACTTGAGTCAAAGACACTTGAAAATCTTTGTGTATATTACCAGATCAGGAGGGAACAGGCACACAGGGCGCTGGATGACAGCATCGAGACAGGAATCCTGTTTGAAAAGTTAAAAGAAGAAATTGAGCAGAGAATATCAGAACAGAAGATGACGGAGGACACCGCAAGGAGCATCCTTGCACCAAAAGCCTTACAGTACAAGGCAAAGCGCCAGACACCGGCGACACAGCACCAGATCCGGCAGCTGAAGGAATTCCGGCAGCTGCATCAGATCACAGAACCGGTCGCGTGGGAGGTGCTGACGCGGAACGAGGCCTCCCGTATAATGGATCGGTACTACTCGCAGTTTGGACGTTCCTGAAGTGCTTTTAGTGCATCAACGATGCCGGATCTGGAGATACTGTTTAAACCCTCCGCGGAGGTGATCAGGTCAGCGATACGGTCTGCTTCATCCGATGCGAGATAGAGCTTTGCAAGCATCACATAGATTGCTTTTGCGTCGGCGTGGATGGAAACCGCGTATTCTAAAACAATCCGCGCCTGCTTCGACTGCCCGGCATCCAGCAGTTCACTGCTGTAAGTTGTCAGCACCTGTACCAGCTTGGTGAAATTCTCGTCATAGGCGGTCAGAGCCTCCAGATTGGCGACACCATACTGCATTTTCAGATCGGTGTTGGAGATGCCGGTCAGGTTTAAGATCTTTTTATCCGCAAGCTGTCGGAGCGTCTGCTCAGATTCTGTGTTAAGGTTGAGTGGAAATTTTTCCAATGGTATGCTAATATAGTCTAATCCGCTGATATCCTGACGGCGGGTAAGGTTAGCCGCATGCTCGCGCTCCCAGAAATCGCTGGTGGCGGTATCTTTGGCAGCTTTATTTTTGTTGACATTCATTTTGAGTACGATAACGAAAACGACCATACAGATGGTAAAAACAGGAATCATAGAAAAATCCTTTCTTTTTGACGGAATTTTTTCTATTATTATATATGATTTTTAACGAGAGGTGAATAGCATGTACAATTTTAATAATCCAAAAAATAAAAGAGTTGTCGGAACGATCGGATTGATCCTTGCAGGAGCACTTTTGATCACGACCATTCTGGCAGGTTTATTTGTTTCTTGAAAAAGCAGGCGTTTGTGATAAAATGGTCAGATAATATAGCGAATTAGGTGATATATGCACCGGAATAATGAGGTATATATATGAGACGATTCAGACAATGGATGTTTGCGGCTATGATGGTGGTTGCACTTGTGCCATTTGCTTATAAGGCGGATACCGCAGCGGCTGCGCAGACAGAAGAGAACCGTATCGCGGACGGAATCTATATCGGAAAAGTGAATGTGAGCGGCATGACGGAGCAGGAAGCGCAGGCTGCCGTTGACACATATATGAACAGTCTGAAGGAGACGACCTTTACCTTTGTCGGACCGAACGGCTCCATGGAGGCAACGGCGGAGGAGATGGGTATCCATGCCGATGCAGCAGATGCAATCGAAGAGGCGCTTACGATCGCACAGGGCGGCAATCTTATAAGCCGCTACAAGGAGATCAGTGATCTTAAGCAGAACAATATTGTGTTAGATCTGTATCCGGAGGTCGACAAGCAGGCAACTGCACAGCTTATTTACGCACAGATCGGCAAACTGAATATCGAGGCAGAGGACAATGGACTGATCCGGGAGAATGGTTCCTTTACTTTCGTGGAGGGAAAGACCGGAACAGAGGTTAATATCGTTGATTCCGTATATGCGATCAATGATTATCTTGCATATACATGGGATGGCACGAACAATGAGATTGCTCTTGTGACCGAAGTGATCGAGCCACGCGGAACCAAGGAAGAACTTGCACAGGTGAAGGATCTGATCGGATCTTTCTCGACGGATTTCAGCTCCTCATCGGCAGGGCGGGCAACAAATGTCAAGAACGGCTGCTCCAAGATCAACGGATCGTTGCTGTTTCCGGGCGATACATTTTCCGTTTATGATACCATAAGCCCGTTTACGGAGGAAAATGGATATGCGCTTGCAACCGCTTATGCGAGCGGAAAGGTTGTGGAGTCCATCGGAGGCGGAATCTGTCAGGTTTCCACAACCCTGTACAACGCGATCATCCGCGCAGAGGTCAAGGTCACAATGCGCTACAATCACTCCATGCTGGTATCCTATGTAGATCCGTCAGATGACGCGGCAATCGCAAGTGGATTGAAGGATTTTCAATTTGTAAATAATATGGATTTTCCGATTTATATCGAGGGCTATTGCTCTAACGGCGTTATTACCATGAACGTATACGGTGTGGAGACAAGACCGGAAAACCGTGAGATCTCATTTGAAAGTGAAATTGTTTCAGAGTCTGATCCGAAGGTGGAATACACCTTGTCCGACGAGTTTGAGGCAGGCTACTGGAAGGTTATGCAGGGCGAGCATCGCGGAATGGAGGCGCGCCTCTGGAAGATCGTTACGGTGGACGGCGTTGAGGAGAGCCGTGAGATCTTTAACAACAGCAGCTACCGGGAAGGCCCGAAGGAAGTCACGATCGGTACGAAGAACGCAACCGAGGAATGGCTGAAGAACGTAAATGCGGCGATCAAGAATGGTGATGAGGAGATGGTCAAGGCGGCTGTCGCTGCGGCAAACGAAGCACCGGCGGAGACACCGGATGAGAACACGGCAGACAACGCGCAGGAAAAGCCGAAAAAGGATACGGAAGCGCAGCCGGACGGGGAGACAAGCTCCGAGGAAACCACGGATGCGGAGCCAGCGGATGAACCGGCCGCAGATACAACGTCCGGGGAGAATACATCCGGGGACACTACGGTGGATGAGCAGCCGTCTGAGGATGCCGCAACTGAATAAAAAACAACAGGCTGCCTCGATATCCGGGGCGGCCTTAAAGCCTATATAGAGAGTGATGTATGAAAGCAGGAAAATTATCGCAATCGGTGCTCAGCCGATCCGTTTTAAAACAACTTCATAGCAAAAATGACCGGGTACTGCTCGGCGCATCTTTTGGAACGGATGCATGCGTGATCGATACCGAGCCGGGTGAGGTTCAGGTGTTATCGGTTGATCCGGTCACCCTGACCGGTGTACATATCGGGCGTCTTGCGGTCTGCAATGCACTCAATGACATCGCAGCGATGGGCGCACGCCCGGTGGGGATATTAAGCAGTATCCTGTTGCCGACATCCGCAAACGAAACGCAGCTGCGGGCAATCATCAAGGAGATGGACGAGACCTGCACACAGATGGGGGCGCAGATTCTTGGCGGGCATACGGAAGTGACCCGTGCGGTGCAGGAACCGGTACTTACGGTAACTGGCGTGGGTACTGTTAAGAAGGACGAACTGCTCCAGCCGGCAAATGTGCTGCCGGGAATGGACATCCTCGTGACAAAGTGGATCGGACTTGAGGGAACCGCAATTCTTGCGGCGGAGCAGGAAGAACTGCTTCGAACCAGATATTCGCAGCCATTTTTGGATAAAGCAAAGGCGTATGTTTCGCTGTTATCCGCGGTGCCGGAGGCTGCAGTCGCCGCAAAGTCCGGGGCGTGCGCGATGCATGATGCCTCAGAGGGCGGTGTGTTTGGTGCTCTTTGGGAGTTTGCGGAAGCAGCAGGTGTCGGACTTCAGATCGATCTTAAAAAGATCCCGATTCGTCAGGAGACGATCGAAATCTGCGAATTTTTTGATATTAACCCGTATAAACTTGCTTCGCAGGGTGCAATGATTATTGCGGCGGCAGATGGCAATGCGGTGGTGCGCGCACTTGCGGAACAAGAGATACCGGCGGTGGTTGTCGGTAAGGCGACAGACAGCAATGACAGGGTGCTGCTTTGCGATGGGGAGCGCAGATTTTTGGAAACGCCACAGACGGATGAATTGCTTCATGTAGAAAGAACGAGAAAGGAATAAAAAAATGAGAGAGAAGATTCTTACCTTTATTGAAAAGAATAGCCGGATCGATCTTGGCGAGCTGGCGATTTTGCTTGGTTCAGACGAAGTTACGATCATGAATGAGCTTGAGGCGATGGAGAATGAGCGCATCATCTGCGGCTATCCGACGCTGATTGACTGGGATAAGGCAGGCATCGAGAAGGTGACTGCGCTTATTGAAGCGCGTGTGACTCCGCAGAGAGATATGGGCTTTGACAAGGTGGCAGAGCGCATTTCGCGTTATCCGGAGGTAAATTCTGTTTACCTGATCTCCGGCGGTTTTGATATCATGGTCACGATCGAGGGAAAGACACTGCGCGAGGTTTCACAGTTTGTTTCTGATAAGCTGTCCACGATCGATACGGTACTCAGCACAAAGACCTATTTTATTCTCAAGAAATACAAAGACCACGGAACAGTGATGGCTGCTCCTGCAAAAGACGAAAGGATTATGATGGCATAATGAGAAACCCGTTATCTAAAACGATACAGACGATACAGCCATCGGGAATCCGTAAGTTTTTTGACATCGTAAGTGAGATGGACGATGCAATCTCACTCGGAGTCGGAGAACCGGATTTTGATACACCGTGGCATATCCGCGATGAGGGCATCCACTCTTTGGAAATGGGAAGGACGTTTTACACCTCGAACGCGGGTTTGAAAGAACTAAAATACGAAATTACGTTATTTTTAAAGCGAAAATATGATCTGAAGTATGATCCGAATAAGGAAATTTATGTGACCGTTGGAGGCAGCGAGGCAATCGATGATGCCATGCGTGCCATGCTCGATCCGGGCGACGAGGTGCTGATCCCGCAGCCAAGCTATGTCTCCTACCTGCCGTGTGCGGTGCTTGCAAATGGTACACCGGTGATCATTGAGCTGAAAGCGGAGAATGAGTTTAGGCTTACCACAGAGCAGCTTGAGGCTGCAATCACACCGAATACGAAGCTTTTGGTGCTTCCGTTCCCGAATAATCCGACCGGTGCGGTCATGGAGCGGGAGGATCTTGAGGCAATCGCAGAGGTTGTGATAAAGCATGACATTTTTGTGTTAAGCGATGAGATCTATTCGGAGCTTACTTATACGAAGAACAGCCATGTGTCTATCGCGTCCCTTCCGGGCATGAAGGAGCGTACCATCGTGATCAATGGTTTTTCCAAATCACATGCGATGACCGGCTGGAGACTTGGATATGCCTGTGGCCCGGCAGAGGTGATCGCGCAGATGCTAAAGATCCATCAGTTTGCAATCATGTGTGCACCGACCACCAGCCAGTATGCTGCTGTCGAGGCGATGAAAAACGGTGACGCGGATGTGCTTGCAATGCGCGAGGAGTACAATGGCAGACGCAGATACCTGATGCACAGATTTAAGGAAATGAATCTGGAGTGCTTCGAGCCGTTTGGCGCTTTTTACATGTTCCCGTGCATTAAGGAATTTGGCATGACCTCGGACGAGTTTGCAACTGCACTTCTTAAGAAGGAGAAGGTGGCGGTTGTTCCGGGAACTGCATTCGGTGCGTGCGGCGAGGGCTTTATCCGTATATCTTACGCATACTCTCTGGAAAACCTAAAGACTGCGTTAGACCGGATCGAGGCATTTATAACGGACTTAAGAGAAAAGAAGTAGATAGTTATGGCAACCTTAAATATTGTATTATATGAGCCGGAGATTCCGGCAAATACGGGAAATATCGGGCGTACCTGTGTGGCGACCGGCACACGGCTGCACCTGATCGAGCCGCTGGGCTTCTCGCTTAGTGAGAAGGCATTAAAACGGGCGGGAATGGACTACTGGAAGGATCTGGATGTCACGACCTATGAGGATTGGTCCGATTTTTGCGAGAAAAATCCGCAGGCAAAGATCTATTATGCCACCACAAAGGCACGGCATGTGTATTCCGATGTAAGCTATGAACCGGATTGTTATATCATGTTTGGAAAGGAAAGCGCGGGAATCCCGGAGGAGATCTTAAAGGCAAATCCGGATACCTGTGTCCGGATTCCAATGATCGGGGAGACAAGATCCCTGAATCTTTCCAATTCTGTTGCGATCGTTCTGTACGAGGCACTCCGCCAGAACAATTTCGACCACATGAAGCTGGAAGGACAATTACATCGATTGAGTTGGGATGAGTAACCAACAGAGAAAAGGGCAGGACGTGACCGGATGGCATGTACCTGCGGTTGGGAGTAATCAATGAGTATAATTAAAGCAGTTAATTTAGTACATGAATTTATCCGCAGGGATGAGGACAACAATGTGGAGTCCATTACCACCGCGTTAGATCATGTAGACCTGGAGGTACAGCCGGGGCAGTTTATCGCGATCTTAGGGCATAACGGATCCGGAAAATCCACACTGGCAAAGCACATCAATGCGCTTCTGGCACCGAGTGAGGGAACCATCTGGGTAGACGGAATGGATGTCTCAAAGGAGGAAAATGCGATCCCTGTCCGCCGGAGCGCAGGCATGGTGTTCCAGAACCCGGACAACCAGATCATCGCAAGCGTCGTGGAGGAGGATGTCGGATTTGGACCGGAGAATATCGGTGTGCCGACAGAGGAAATCTGGGAGCGTGTAGATAAGAGCCTTTCGGCAGTCGGGATGACAAAGTACCGCAAGCACTCTCCAAACAAGCTTTCCGGAGGTCAGAAGCAGCGCGTTGCGATCGCGGGCGTAGTTGCGATGGAGCCGAAATGTATCGTGTTTGACGAGCCGACAGCAATGCTTGATCCGAACGGACGAAAGGAAGTCCTTGAAACCGCCCACCGCCTGAACAAGGAAAAGGGCGTTACAATCCTTCTGATCACGCACTATATGGAGGAGGTTGTCGACGCGGATTATGTGTATGTCATGGAAAAGGGAAAAGTCGTCATGGACGGCACGCCGCGTCAGATCTTTTCACGGGTAGACGAGCTGAAGTCCCATCGGCTGGATGTTCCGCAGATCACACTTCTGGCGGATCGGCTGCGCAAAGCGGGACTGGATATCCCACAGGGAATACTGCGCAGGGAGGAGCTGGTTGACGCGATCATGCAGATGACCACCCGCGCGGATGTACGGTTCTGGGCGAGACAGGTCGTGGAGCAGCAGGAGCTAAACGAGGAACAGCTTAAGCAGATGCAGGCATTTGCAGAGGACAAGCAGGCAGAGCCGAAGCAGCCGCCGGCAATTCTTATTGATCATGTGGAGTATTGTTACAGTGAGGAAACCGCATACAAGATCAAGGCGTTAAATGATATTAACCTTTCTATCGAGAAGGGACAATTTATCGGAATCATCGGGCATACCGGATCGGGCAAGTCGACGCTGATCCAGCATCTGAACGGCCTGTTAAAAGCCACCTCCGGTCATATCTATGTGAACGGTGAGGATATTTACGATGCGGACTATGATATGACCAAGCTTCGCAGCAAGGTCGGTCTGGTCTTTCAGTATCCGGAATATCAGTTGTTTGAGACATCGGTGTTTGAGGATGTATGCTTCGGACCGAAAAACCAGAAGCTGGATCGAAAGACCGTGGAGCTTCGCGCGTATGAAGCACTGCGTAATGTGCATTTTCCGGAGGAGCTTTACGACCAGCCTCCGTTTGACCTCTCCGGAGGACAGAAGCGCCGCGTCGCGATCGCGGGAGTGCTGGCAATGAAACCGGAGGTGCTGATCCTTGATGAGCCGACCGCAGGACTTGATCCGGCGGGGCGTGACGAGATCCTGGATCTGATCGCGCAGATGCACAAGGAGCTTGGAATTACCATTATCCTTGTCTCACACAGCATGGAGGATGTGGCAAAATATGTGGATCGCATCATTGTCATGAATCAGGGACAGGCGGTGTACGATGCGACACCGAAGGAAGTATTTTCACACTACAAGGAGCTTGAGAGGATCGGACTTGCCGCACCGCAGGTAACTTATTTGATGCATGATCTTTCTGCAAAGGGTTTACCGGTCAATCTGGAAGCCACTACGATAAAGGAAGCAGAGAGAACGATTCTGGAAGCTTTAGAATAAAAGGAAAAAATTATGATACGAGATATAACGATAGGCCAGTATTATCCGGCAGATTCTGCCATTCATAAACTGGACCCGCGAGTAAAATTATTTTCAACAATGATCTATATCATTGCACTATTTACATTTAGAGGGATTCTTGCATGGGGGCTCATCACGGCGGCACTGATCGCTGTGGTGCACATTTCCAGGGTTCCATTCAAATTTATCGTCAAAGGATTAAAGGCGATCGTTGTGATCCTGATCATCACAGCAATTTTTAACCTGCTGCTCACACCGGGCGATACGGTGTACTGGCAGTATGGACCGTTTAAGCTGACAGATACCGGTATCGTCAATGCGGTAACCATGATGATCCGCCTGATTTATCTGATCGTCGGCACATCACTGATGACACTTACCACGACACCGAACCAGCTTACGGACGGACTTGAGACTTCACTTGCACCGCTCAATAAGATCCATGTCCCGGTGCATGCGATCGCAATGATGATGTCGATCGCGCTGCGCTTTATCCCGATACTGATCGAGGAGACGGATAAGATTATGAAAGCGCAGATGGCAAGAGGCGCAGATTTTGAAAACGGAAATCTGATCCAGAAAGCCAAGAATATGATCCCGCTTCTGGTGCCGCTTTTTGTGTCGGCATTCCGAAGAGCGGACGATCTTGCGATGGCGATGGAGGCGCGGTGCTACAATGGCGGAAAGGGAAGAACGAAGATGAAACCGCTTCGGTATCAGACCCGCGACCGTGTCGCTTATGTAAGTGTGCTGCTGTTTCTTGCGGTAGTCATTGCCGCGCGTATTTTCTGCCCGTGGCCACAGTAAATGGATATAATCCACAGTGATGACTGGATGCGGTTCATTTTTGATGTGATATAGGGAAAAGGATGATGAAACGAGTTAAACTGACCGTGGCATACGACGGTACGAATTATTGCGGCTGGCAGATCCAGCCAAACGGTGTGACGATCGAAGAAAAGTTAAATTGTGCCCTATATGAGCTTTTCGGCGAGGAGATCCGTGTGACCGGCGCAAGCCGCACCGATGCGGGAGTTCATTCACTCGGAAATGTCTGCGTGTTTGAGACGCAGGCACGGATGCCGGCGGAGAAGATCAGCTATGCGCTCAACCAGCGGCTTCCGGATGACATTGTGGTCATCGATTCCTGTGAGGTTCCGGCGGATTTTCATCCGCGTTTTTCCAAGAGCCGTAAGACGTATGAGTACCGCATTTTAAACCGGAGATTTCCGGATCCGACCAGACGGCTGGATACATATTTTTACCATCATGCGCTGGATGTCTCTAAAATGAAAGAGGCGGCAGCCCGCTTGGAGGGGGAGCACGACTTTAAGAGCTTTGCTTCAATACACACGCAGGCGGAGACCTCGGTGCGCACGATATATAGCTGCACAGTAACAAAGACAGACGATATTATCACGATCCGGGTGACCGGATCCGGATTTTTATATAATATGGTCCGCATCATAGCAGGAACCTTGGTCAAGGTCGGCGCGGGGGATATTGAGCCGGCGGAGATCGACAATATTCTGGCTGCCTGCGACCGGAGTGCGGCAGGACCGACGGCGCCTGCCTGCGGTCTTACGATGATCGGACTGGAGTACGAGTAGAGATTATTTATTATACAAAAGAGAGGGAATGAGCATGGCATTATTACAGGAGTACGAATGCCCGTGTTGCGGCGGGGAGCTGGAATTTAACAGCGATGTGCAGAAGATGAAATGCCCGTATTGCCGGACGGAGTTCGAGATGGATGCCCTAAAGGGCTATGACGAGGACTTAAAGCAGGACGTGCCGGATGAGATGGCATGGGATATGCAGGCGGGCGGAGAATGGAATGTCGGTGAGACTGACGGAATGCGATTGTATGTCTGCAAGTCCTGCGGCGGTGAGATCATCGGCGATGAAAATCTCGGCGCGACGACCTGCCCGTACTGCGGCAACAACGTTGTCATGAAGGGGCAGTTCGCGGGAACGCTCCGCCCTGATCTTGTGATTCCGTTCCAGCTGGACAAGAATGCGGCGATGGCAGCGTACAAAAAGCATATTCAAGGCAAGCGGCTTTTGCCGAAGGTATTCAAGAGCCAGAATCACATTGATGAGATCAAAGGCATCTATGTGCCGTTCTGGATGTTTCAGGCGGATGCGGATGCCAATATGCGGTATAAGGCAACAAAGGTACGCACATGGAGCGACAGCCGGTACAATTACCGGGAGACCAGCTACTACTCCGTGGTAAGAGGTGGCAGGCTAAGCTTTGAGAATGTCCCGGTGGACGGTTCCTCAAAGATGGAGGACGAGCTGATGGAGTCCATTGAACCGTTTGATATGAAAAAGGCGGTTGATTTCCAGACGGCGTATCTGGCGGGATATCTTGCGGACAAGTATGATGTCGATGCGGAGGCTTGTAAAGAGCGTGCCAATGCAAGAATCAAGAAGAGCACAGAGCGGGCATTTGCGGATACAGTAAAGAATTTTGATACGGTAAATGTGGAGGCAAGCAGTGTGCGGCTTTCCGGTGGCAGGACAAAATATGTGCTCTGCCCGGTATGGCTTCTCAATACAACATGGAATGGGCAGCAGTATCATTTCGCGATGAACGCCCAGTCCGGCAAGCTGGTTGGCAATCTTCCGGTGGATAAGGCAATGAGAAATAAGTGGTTTCTGGGAATCACTGCGATTGGAACTGCGGTATTATTTGCAGCATCCTATCTGATCTGGTTGTTGTAAGGAGGAGCGTAAGATGAAGAAGAGAATAATTTCCTTTGTATGGGTAATGCTCCTGTGTCTGACGGTTACCGTGCCGGCTTTTGCATCGGAGCAGGAGAGAGTGACCGATGAGGCAAATCTGTTGTCAGAGGCGGAGGCTTCCGCTTTGGAGGAGTCTTTGGATGAGATCAGCGAGCGGCTTCAGTTTGATGTCGCAGTCGCAACAAGAGAGTCCATAGACGGCAATGACGCAGAATCCGCTGCCTATGATATTTACGATGCGAACGGCTACGGCTATGGAAGCAATAAGGACGGTGCACTGCTTCTGATAAGCATGGAGGAGCGCGAGTGGGCTTTTACCGCAGTTGGTTATGGAATAACAGCGCTGAATGAAGATGCGCGTGCTTTTATTTCCGATGAGGTTTCGTCTGCACTGGCAGATGAGGATTACGCGGCGGCTTTTACCGCTTTTGCGGATGCCTGCGACAGTATTGTAACGGATGCGAAGGCGGGCAGGACTTACAAAGAGCCATTCCCGTTTGCAAGAAGGCTGGGCGTGTGCTTTGTGATCAGCCTGATTATCGCAGTGATCGCGATCATCGCAATGAAAGGGGAATTGCAGTCCGTAAAGAAGCAGGATGCGGCAGGTGCTTACGTTAAGAAAAATTCCCTGAAGGTCACAAATTCAAGCGAACGTTTCTTATATAAGAACGTGGATAAGACGGAGAAAGCACAGGAGACGGAAAATAAGGCGAATGAAACGACACACATTGGCAATTCCGGAAAGTTTTAAGCGTAAAATGCTTGACACAAGCAGATTCGCGAATTATAATATGTAAGTCTGTGAAGTAGACTCATGTCAAGCCAAAGCCCCGGCGAGACATTGATGAATAGAAAAGGATAGCTGGTGGAGGATACCGCAATGAAGCCATTTCTCAACGGATTTGTGATATTGCCATAGCGAAAGCATTATTAGGTTGGCGCCCGGACATGCGCGTTCTGAACATGTGATCCGATCATTGTTTATTTATTTCAAGGAGGATAACCTGATGAAGACATTTATGGCTAGTCCTGCAACCATCGACAGAAAATGGTATGTAGTAGACGCTGAAGGCAAGACATTAGGACGTCTTGCATCTGAAGTTGCAAAAGTATTAAGAGGAAAGAACAAGGCAATCTTTACTCCACACATGGATTGCGGTGATTATGTAATCGTTGTTAATGCTGAGAAGATTAAGGTTACTGGTAAGAAGTTAGACCAGAAGATCTACTACAAGCATTCTGATTATGTTGGTGGTATGAAAGAGACCACATTAAGAGAAATGTTAGCAAAGCATCCAGAGCGCGTGATCGAGTTCGCTGTTAAGGGAATGCTTCCAAAGGGACCTTTGGGACGCGAAATGTACAAGAAGCTGTTCGTATATGCTGGACCAGAGCACAAGCATGCTGCTCAGAAGCCAGAAGAGCTGACATTTTAATTCGTAAGGAGGTAAAGGACATTGGCTAATACAAAATATTACGGAACCGGTAGAAGAAAATCATCTGTTGCCAGAGTATACTTAGTACCAGGTACAGGTAAGGTTACAATCAATAAAAGAGACATCGATGAGTATTTAGGACTTGAGACCTTAAAGGTTATCGTTCGTCAGCCATTGACATTAACTGAGAACGCTGATAAGTTTGACGTTCTTGTTAACGTTAAGGGTGGTGGATACTCAGGACAGGCTGGAGCAATCCGTCATGGTATCGCTCGTGCATTACTTCAGGTTGATGCAGATTACAGACCAGCTCTTAAGAGCGCAGGCTTCTTAACAAGAGATCCTCGTATGAAGGAGAGAAAGAAATACGGTCTCAAAGCAGCTCGTCGCGCTCCGCAGTTCAGCAAGCGAT
>ERZ1034998.708-NODE-708-length-21143-cov-5.865469_pt1 | contig 21143 bp, 21 predicted proteins | sample MGYA00520621_ERZ1034998 | MGnify/ENA primary metagenome ERZ1034998 (study PRJEB33766, sample SAMN09781748) | gut metagenome | biome: gut microbiome | host: Homo sapiens | place: Madagascar | study: EMG produced TPA metagenomics assembly of the PRJNA485056 data set...
CCACCGCAGGGTGTGCCTGTTGATTCTTATTATCATACTGGCAGCCGCAGGGATCGTGTATCTGGTGCTGACAGGCAGGAAGCAGATCAAGGATCATGTGGCGATCGAGGCGGGAAGTGCCATCGCGCTTGCCGATTTTCTGGTGTCACCGGATACACAGGCGGCATTTGTTACGGACATTACACAGATTGATACAGCGGTGCCGGGGCAGTATGCGGTAACGCTCAAAGCAGGAAGAAAAGAATATACGGCAACACTTACGATCGCCGATACGGTTGCACCGACGGCGGAGGCTGTCCCGGTAACGATCTTTTCGGGGGACGAGCTGAGCGCGGCGGATTGTGTGACGGATATTTCCGATGTGACCGCAGTTACGGCAGCATTTGAGAGTGAGCCGGATCTTGTCAGCGCAGGCGAGAAAACAGCCACCGTTATCCTTACCGATATGGGCGGCAACCAGACGAAGATTTCCACAACGATCACAGTGCTCACAGATACAACCGCGCCGGTCATCGAGGGCGCGAAGGACATTGAGGCATTCGTGGGAGACACGATCAGTTACAAGGCGGATGTCACGGTAACGGACGATTATGATGAGAATCCGTCCCTTGCCATTGACAACAGCCAGGTTGATCTGACGCAGGCAGGCGTGTATGATGTGACCTATACGGCGACGGATGCGGCGGGCAACAGCTCATCCGTGGAGATCACGCTGACGCTGAAGGACAAGCCGGAGAATTATGTTGATCCGGAGGAGGTCTATGCGCTGGCGCAGCCGATCTATGACAGGATCATCGACGATTCCATGTCCGATATGCAAAAAGCGTTCGCAATCTACCGCTGGGTAAACACAAATATCGGATATACCGGGGATTCCGACAAATCCGACTGGACGATCGGTGCGTATGACGCATTTACAAACCTTTCCGGTGACTGCTACAATTATTTTGCGGCAGCAAAAGCGCTGTTTAATCTTGCCGGAATCGAGAATATTGATATAGTAAAGAGTGACACCTCACATTCCTCCCACTTCTGGAGCCTGATCAATCTGGGCTACGGATGGTATCATGTGGACTGCACACCGCGCAAGGGGGATGGAGACAACTTCTTTATGGTGACAGATGCGGAGCTGGAGGCATATTCCGTCGAGCATCATAACAGTCACATTTTTGATCCGGATCTTTATCCGGAGCGCGCAACGGAGTCCGTGCAGGACAAGGTTGACTATGCGGACGGGGTGCTGAATGAGTAGCGCGGCGAACGCAAGTGATGTTGAAAGAAAAGCAGGTGAAAGCTTGAGCTTAGGAATTATCGGGGGGCTTGGTCCGATGGCGACCGCCTATTTTATGGAGCTCCTTGTAAAAATGACAAAAGCAGAGTGCGATCAGGATCATCTGGAGATGATCATTTACAATTCTCCGAAGATCCCGGACCGCACAGCATATATACTTGGAAAAAGCCCGGACAGTCCGCTGCCGGAGATCATTTCGCTGGGGCAGAGACTGCGCCAGCAGAATGTTTCCTGCATAGCGATCCCGTGCATTACCGCGCACTATTTTCATCATGAGATCCAGGATGGGATCGGGCTTCCGGTGATCCACGCGATCCGCGATACCGCTGAGATCCTGCACCACGCAGGAATGCAGAGAGTCGGCATCATGGCGACGGACGGCACGATCGAGAGCGGCATTTTCCAGCGGGAGATCGAGCAGGCAGGAATGCAGGCGGTGCTTCCGGACACGCAGACACAGGCGATGGTCATGCATCTGATCTATGATGATGTCAAGGCTGGCAAGCCGGTGGATATGGAAATGTTCGCACAGGTGAAGGAGCATCTAAAGGCTGCGGGCGCGCAGGTGATCGTGCTCGGATGCACGGAGCTTTCCGTCATCAAGAAGGATCATGAGCTTGGAGATGGTTTTATCGACGCGATGGAGGTGCTTTCCCGCTCCGCGATCTTAGCGTGCGGCAAAGAGATCAATCCGGAATATGAAGAATTGTTCCATCCGTTTTCGTGAATAAATAAAAGGAGGAAACTGCGATGCAGCAGACCAACGTATTAGAGTATCTGGAGCATACCGTTGTACGTCTCCCGGACAAGATCGCGTATGCCAACGAGGAAATGGGGCTGACCTTTGCCGAGGTATCCCATGACAGCCGCGCGATCGGAAGCTATCTGCACAAGCAGGGCTACTATAATGAGCCGGTAGTCGTTTTCATGAAAAAGCATCCAAAGGCGATTGCCGCATTTTTCGGCTGTGTATACGGCGGCAATTATTATGTGCCGATCGATGAGGAGATGCCGAGATTCCGTATCGACCTCATTTTTGACAATTTAAAGCCAAAGGCAATGATCTGTGATGCCTCCACACTTGAGATGGCAAAGACCTTCCAGTTTGACGGGGAGATCATGCTGTATGATGAGGTAAGCCAGTCCGGGATCGATGATGAAGCTCTGGCAGCCATCCGCGACCGCCAGCTTGACACAGATCCGATTTACATTGTATTTACATCCGGCTCGACCGGAATCCCGAAGGGTGTCGTAGCATGTCACCGTTCGGTCATCGACTATATCGAGAATCTTTCCGAGGTGCTGGAGTTTAACGAGGACACCCGTTTTGCAAACCAGACACCGTTATATTTTGATGCCTGCTTAAAGGAGCTTTATCCGACACTCAAATTCGGTGCAACGACCTATATCGTGCCGAAGAGTCTGTTCATGTTCCCGGTCAAGCTGGTGGAATTTTTAAATGAGTACAAGATCAACACCGTATGCTGGGTCGTATCTGCACTTACCATGATCTCGTCCTTCAAGACGTTTGACAAGGTGGTTCCGCAGTACCTCCACACGATCGCATTCGGCAGCGAGGTATTCCCGATCAAGCAGTTCAACATCTGGAAGGAGACACTCCCGGACGCGAAGTTTACCAACCTTTACGGACCGACCGAGACGACCGGAATGTGCTGCTATTACAAGGTCAACCGCGATTTTGCACTCGATGAGGTAATGCCGGTCGGCAGACCGTTCCACAACACCGAGATCCTGCTGCTCAACGAAAAGAACGAGCTGGCAAAGGACGGCGAGGTCGGAGAGATCTGCGTGCGCGGTACTTCCCTGACACTCGGATATTATCACAATTTTGAAAAGACCAACGAGGTCTTTGTACAGAACCCGCTCAACGACCGCTATCCGGAGCTTATTTACCGCACCGGAGATCTTGGAAAACGCAACGAGTTTGGCGAGCTGGTATTTGTTTCCCGCAAGGATTATCAGATCAAGCACATGGGACACCGGATCGAGCTTGGCGAGATCGAGGTCAATGTCAACATGCTCGATGGAATTTCTTCGTCCTGCTGTGTATACAATAAGGAAAAAGGCAAGATCGTCCTCTTCTACGTTGGTGAGATGGAGGTAAAGGATCTCGTTTCCACCTTGAAGGAAAAGCTTCCGCGCTACATGATCCCGAACCGCGTGGAGAAGCTTGACACCATGCCGCTTACCGCAAACGGCAAGCTAGACCGCGTGACACTTGCAAAGCGCGTCAACGAATAGAACAGGTAACGGAAACCCAGATGGGTTTTTAAATAAAAAAGACAAGAGGAGAAAAAGAAATGGATACATTATTAGAGATTTTACAGGACCTTCACCCGGAAGTAGATTTTGAGACCTGCGATACTTTGGTTGATGACAAGATCATCGATTCTTTTGATATCGTTTCCATCATCTCAGAGATCAACGAGGAGTTTGACGTTGTAATCCCGGCAGAGGAGATCATCCCGGAGAACTTTAATTCCGCAGAGGCATTGTATGATCTGATCCAGCGCTTAGGCGATGAATAGGAGAGGACATGCTGTTTACATCCTATGAATTTATTGCCTTTCTGGCAATCGTGTTCGTGCTGTATTATCTGGTGCCAAAGCGTGCGCAGTGGCCGCTGCTTTTGGTATTCAGCTACATCTTCTACTATCTGGCAGATCCGCGTTACCTGATCTTTATTCTGGTGACGACGATCTCTACCTACTGGATCAGCCTTCGCATGGAGAAGCTCAACAACGAGCAGAACACATATATTGCCGAGAACAAGGCAACGCTTTCCCGTGAGGAGAAAAAGGCTTACAAGGCGAAGATGAAGGCGAAAAAATGGCGCTTTCTGCTGCTGTGCCTGTTTCTTAACATCGGAATACTTGCGGTTACGAAGTACACCAACTTCGTGATCAACAACATTAACTCGTTTTTAAGCGATGCTTCAAAGCTTCAGCTTGTGGACATGATCATCCCTATGGGTATCTCGTTCTACACCTTCCAGACGATGGGCTACATCATCGATGTGTACCGCGGCAAGCAGGAGGCGCAGAAAAATCCGTTCAAGCTGGCATTGTTTGTATCCTTTTTCCCACAGCTGGTACAAGGACCGATCAGCCGTTACAACGATCTTTCGCAGACGCTGTTTTCGGAGCATAAGTTTGAGGGCAAGACGGTTTCCTTCGGTCTTACCCGTATCCTTTGGGGATATTTTAAGAAGGTGGTCATTGCCGACCGCATCATCACCGCAGTTACCACACTTGTCGGGAATCCGGAGCAGTACGCCGGAACCTATGTGTTTATCGCGATGCTGTTTTATGCGTTCGAGCTGTACTGTGACTTCACCGGAGGTATCGACATCACGATCGGTATCGCGGAGGTTATGGGAATCCGCGTGGCGGAGAACTTCAACCTGCCGTATTTTTCAAAAAATATCAAAGAATACTGGAACCGCTGGCATATCACGATGGGTACATGGTTTACGGACTATATCTTCTATCCGATCTCTGTCTGCGGACCGATGTTAAAGCTCTCCAAATGGTCGAGAGCACATCTGGGAGAGACGATCGGAAAACGTGTTCCGGTCTATCTTTCAAGCTTTGTCGTATGGTTTGCAACCGGTATCTGGCACGGCGCGGCATGGAATTTTATCGTGTGGGGACTTATGAACTTTGTTGTCATTATGATCTCACAGGAGCTGGAGCCGCTTTACGCCAAGTTCCATCACCGTTTTGCGGTGGAGGGCAAGGCACCGTGGGAGGTGTTCCGTATCATCCGGACAATCCTTCTGATGAGCTGCATCCGTATGTTTGACTGCTACCGTGACGTTCCGCTTACCTTTAAAATGGTCGGAACGATGTTTACACAGGCGGATCTTTCCGTATTCACAAACGGTTCGCTGCTTGGACTTGGCATAACCGCAGCAGATTATCTGGTGCTTGTGGCCGGATTTGTCATCGTACTTTCCGTCAGCCTTTACAAGTATCACAGAGGACCGGTCCGCGAGGCGCTTTACGCAAAGCCGGCAGTTGTCTACTACGGCGCGATGGCACTTTTGTTTGCGCTGACGATCATTTTCGGCGCTTACGGCGTAGGCTACGATTCATCACAGTTTATTTACAATCAGTTCTAGGAGGGTGCAGGATGAAAAAGAGAATCATTTCGGGCATCCTTGTGCTGGTACTGATGCTGGGATGTCTGTATGTGGCACAGAGACTTCTTGTGCCGAAATATCAGAAGGGAATTGTGGAAGGATCCATGATTGCCGAGTATTACAAAGATAAATCCGACCATGAGGTCTTATTTGTCGGGGACTGTGAGGTCTATGAGAATTTTTCCACGATCGAGCTGTGGGAGGATTACGGGATCACAAGCTATATCCGCGGAAGCGCGCAGCAGCTTACATGGCAGTCCTACTATCTGCTTGAGGATGCCCTGCGCTACGAGACACCAAAGGTTGTCGTATTTAACGTGCTGGCGCTCAAGTACAACGAGCCGCAGAATGAGGCTTACAACCGCATGTCGATCGATGGAATGAAGTGGTCTATGTCAAAGGTCAACGACATCAAGGCATCGATGACACCGGACGAGACATTTGTGGAATACCTGTTCCCGATTCTCCGCTATCATTCGCGGTGGTCAGAACTTAAAAATGACGATTTTGAACACATTTTTTCCAAGGATCTTGTAAGTCACAACGGCTATTACATGCGTGTGGACACCAAGGCACAGGGAGATTTCCCGGATCCGACGCCGCTTGCGGATTACACGCTGGGCGACAAGGCGATGGGATATCTGCAAAAGATGACGGATCTGTGCAGGGAGAAGGGCATTGACCTTGTCCTGATCAAGGCACCGACCGAGTTCCCGCACTGGTATGACGAGTGGGACGAGCAGGTGCGCGCGTTTGCCGAGGAGAATGACGTGGCTTATATCAACTATATCCCGCTTCAGGATGAGATCGGTCTGGATATGACGCAGGACACCTACGATGCCGGACTGCACTTGAACACGCAGGGCGCAGAGAAGATGGCAAAATACTTCGGACAGTATCTCGTGGACAACTACGACCTGACCGATTATCGCACGGATGAGTCCTATGCTTCCATCTGGCAGGAGAAGGTTGACTTCTACAATGAGATGAAGGCGCAGCAGTATTCCGAACTTGAACAGTATGGCGAGCTGAGAAGCTTTGGCGCGAATGCGATTGAAGATTAAGTGCGTATCCTGAGGTGGAATGCATAAACAGATCAAAAGCTTGGTATGGAATTTAAGCAGATAGGATTGAAAATCAGGTATAGAATTTTAGGAGGACGATCATGAAATTAAGAAAATTGACAGTAATGATGGCTTGTGTTGCAGTAAGCGGACTGCTTATGTGCGCATGCGGCAGCAGCAACGATGCCGGAAACGGCAACAGCACGGCAGGCACGAATACCGAGGTGAGCGAGACCGATACCGCGGCGGAATCTCAGGCAGCAGAGACACCTTCCGCAGCAACCGGTTATGTATACACCTTAAACGGCGTTGAAGTTTTTGCAAATGAGAAGATGTCTGCGATCGTTGACCAGCTCGGCGAGCCGACCAGCTATTTCGAGTCAGAGTCCTGCGCATTTCAGGGACTTGACAAGGTATACACATACGGAAGTGTTGTGATCAGCACTTATCCACAGGACGGCGAGGATTTTGTATACACGATCGAGCTTAAGGACGATACCGTTGAGACCGCAGAGGGTATCTGCATCGGAAGCAGCAAGGACGACGTTGTTGCAGCTTATGGTACCGCTGCCAGCGAGACCGACACCGCGCTGACCTACCAGAAGGATGACTGTGTGCTTGCATTTATCTTAGACGGCGACAGCGTTACGAACATTACTTACACCGCGATCACGGAATAATTTCTAACATCAAATGGATAGGCGGCTGCGATTTTTCGCAGCCGTTTTTGCATAAAGCATCCGATGCATAGACTTGCAAAATGTGACAATTCCGGCACACAAGGGTTTTGGTAGACAAGGATTTCAGTGAACAGGGGTTCCGGCACACAGGGGTTCCGGCACACAGGGATTCCGGTACACAAGGATTCCAGTGTACAAGAGCTCCGGCACACAAGGGTTCTGGTAGACAAGGATTTCAGTGAACAGGGGTTCCGGCACACAGGGATTCCGGTACACAAGGATTCCAGTGTACAAGAGCTCCGGCACACAAGGGGTTCAGTGCACAAGGGGTTCAGTGCACAAGGATTCCAGCACACAAGGATTTCAGTGTACAAGAATTCTAGCATACAAGGATTCCAGCATATAAGAGGGAAAAGATATGGAAACAGAGATTTTACATGTAGACAGTAAAAATCCGGATCAGGAGGATATGAAGCGGGCGGGCAAACGGATCGCCGCAGGCGAGCTGGTGGCATTTCCGACCGAGACGGTATATGGACTTGGCGGAGACGCGCTTGACCCGGAAGCATCCAAGAAAATATATGCCGCAAAGGGCAGACCATCCGACAATCCGCTGATCGTACATATTGCAGAATTTGACGATCTATACCGTGTAGCACGGGAGGTCCCGGAAGAGGCGAAGCTTTTGGCAGATGCTTTCTGGCCGGGGCCGCTGACCATGATCGTGTGGAAAAGTGAAGCTGTGCCGTATGCAACCACAGGCGGCATGGATACGGTTGCCGTCCGTATGCCCAATCATCCGGTTGCACTTTCGTTGATCCGCGAAAGCGGCTGTCTGATCGCAGCCCCGAGCGCGAACACCTCCGGCAGACCAAGCCCGACGGAAGCGGCGCACGTCGCAGAAGACTTAAGCGGAAAAATCGCCATGATCCTAGATGGCGGTCCGGTCGGGATCGGAATCGAATCTACGATCATTGACCTGACGGAAGAAAAACCGATGGTACTTCGTCCGGGCTACATCACCCCGCAGATGCTTTCTGACGTAATCGGAAGAGAAGTCATTATCGATCCGGGAATTATTGCAATGGATGACACGAAGAAGCCGAAAGCACCGGGCATGAAATACAAACACTACGCCCCAAAGGCGGATATGGCAATCATCGAAGGCAATGAGGAAGCCGTTGTCTCCGCCATAAAGCTGCTCACATCGAGAGCGAAAGCCGCCGGCAAACGTGTAGCCGTGATCGCTTCAGACGAGACACAGGCCCGCTACCGTGAAAATAGCCGCAGCGGGTTCGGAGTGTCACAACACGGAGCCGCTCACAGCGAGGCAGATGTATCATGCTGCGGAGACAACGCAGACGAATTTGCCGCAGATGTTGTACTTTCAATGGGAAGCCGCGCAGACGAGGATTCGATTGCGCGCCACTTGTATCACATTCTTCGCGAATGCGACGAGCTTGGCGTGGACGAGATTTATTCAGAGAGCTTTTCCACCCCGCGCATCGGTAATGCAATCATGAACCGCCTGCTCAAAGCTGCGGGACATCAGGTGCTGCAGGCAGAGGACATTGAGTGATGGCATAATTTATTGCGCAATGGTTTTATTTTTTAGGCAAAGAGGGCATTCCGACAAACAAAATGCCTGAAATGCCCCACAAGCCGCAACCACACTCACAAAAGAGAAGGGAGTTCTGTTATGAAAAAATTATGGAAATCACTTATAGCTGCATTATTATGTGCAACCATCCTCACGATGGCACCGGTGGAGTTTTCCGGAACAGCCGTGCAGCGGGTAGAAGTAGAAGCGGCTACAAAATCAACAGCGAAGTCAGCGACTACCATCAAGGTAAAGAAAGCAGATGCCGCGACTGCAGAAAAGGTACATAAGCAGCTATACCAGGGAAAATCCCTGACGCTTCAGGTAAAGGGAACCAAGAGTGCCTCCGAAAAGCTGGTTAAAAAGCTGCAAGCCAAGATCCAGAAAACAAACAAGCAGGGTGTTCTTTTCCAATATGCGGCAGGAACAACAAAGAATGGATACACAACCTACACCATTTCCACGGAAAACGCCAAGCTGTATATGTATAGCGTGAAGTTCGTAGAGAAGCTGTGGAAAAATACTCAAAAAATGGTCAAGTCAGAGACAACGAAAGCCTTTTACCAGGATTATCTTAATAACCCGGATGAGACGGAGCGTATGTTACATACCATATACGACTGCTATACAACCTTTCTGGTAGAGAATAATTCTTTTTCGGGACTAAGAAGCCTTAACAATCCCGCAATATACAACACAGACAATATCTGGTTTGCCTCAAGCATCAAATTTTCCGGGATCAGTGAGAAAACGACTACCGCCAGTGCAACACTTGCCGAGCAGTACAGCGGCTGGATCATAGATAGTGATATTTATCAGAAGATTGTCAAATCCGTAACAATGCTGGATGACAGGACGGCGTGCGTCAATGTAATGTCATACGACGAGTTTTCTGCGGACAAGGAAATCAGGGCGGCGTGCCTGAATAGCAAATATTGGACATACTATTACCTTGAGCACAGCGCAAGCAGCGCATATACAAAGGGTGGCGTACATCTTCTGCTGACGAATGCGGAAGCAATCCTTTACGGGGCGAAAAACTTTTGTGATCTGAGCGATGCCATGAAGATCTATGCAATCTCAAGCAGTAACTATTTTGGATGTAATAGAAGCCATGATGATGTAGCGTATGGTATGCTTTATGATTACACCTTCACCACCTACTATCCGCCGAGCAAGGATTCGCTTGCTATGAAGCAGCTTTATAAGAACAAGGCAACCGGAGTGTGCCAGACCTTTGCAATGTACGAGCAGCTATTGTTTGACCAGCTCGGCATTACAAGCTATTTTAATTCCAACGACGCGATCAATCACGCTTGGAGCGTTGTGACAGTGAAAAATTCCAAGGGAAAGACGCTCTGGATTCCATTTGATTATGGAATCGGACCATCAGAAGGGTTGGCGGTATCTGAGGACATTCGCGCGAGATATATCGCAACAGAGGAGATGCGTTACAAGCTGTATCTCGATGGAGTTCCGGGAGCACCATCGAAACAGAACTTTACCATGGAGGATTTTAACTGACAGCGTTCCAACCCGTGCACAATTTTCCCAAGGTGTCAATGGAGCAGCCTGCAACAAATTTATGAATGCAATAAGTGGGAATTTGTATCTGACTCTTTACGAAAAAGCGCGGAAGTGGTAATCTGTTAAAGGAGAAAAATGGGGTGGTAATTGCATGAAAGCATATAATCGCATTATATTTGTCGGAAAATCCGGCACAAGCCGTGAGCCGATGGCGAAAGGAATACTGGAAGATTTTACATTAAAGCACCCGGTGGAGGTGCTGGCAAAGGGACTGGTTGTTCAATTTTCCGAGCCGATCAACCAGAAGGCAGAGGCTATACTTATCAGCAATGGAATACATATGGAGGGCTTCGTATCCGTGCAACTGACGGAGGAGGATCTGACGGACGATACCCTGATCCTTACGATGGAGCGTTCCCAGAAGGAAAAGCTGCTTGAGCTTTACGGCGAGGACAGGGAGGAGGACATTCAGGTGCTGACCGAGCTTGTTGGGGACGAGCTTGAGATCTTAGATCCATACGGAGGCGCACTTCCGTCCTACGGACTGTGTTATGAGACACTTCGCAAATCCATCAAGAAACTGGTAAAACTATTAAACGACAACGAAGGAGAATAGATATGGCAAAGGTAGTAGTAATGGATCATCCGCTGATCCAGCACAAGATCGGACTTATGAGAAGAACAGATACGGGATCCAAGGACTTCCGTACACTGGTAAGCGAGGTTGCAATGCTTGAGTGCTTCGAGGCAACCAGAGACCTTGAGCTTACAGATGTTGAGATCGAGACACCGATCTGCAAGACCACCGTAAAAGAGTTAAAGGGAAAGAAACTCGCTGTTGTACCGATCCTGCGCGCAGGACTTGGAATGGTAGACGGAATGCTTGAGCTTATCCCGGCTGCAAAGGTAGGACACATCGGACTGTACCGCGATCCGGATACCGCAGAACCGGTAGAATATTACTGCAAGCTACCGGCAGACTGCGCAAACAGAGAGGTCTTTGTGGTTGATCCGATGCTTGCAACCGGCGGATCCGCGGTCGAGGCAATCCAGATGCTGAAAAACAAAGGCGTTAAAAACATCCATTTTATGTGCATCATCGCTGCACCGGAAGGGGTAAAGCGGATGACAGAGGCTCATCCGGATGTTGACCTTTATATTGGTGCGCTTGATGATCATTTAAATGAGCACAAGTACATCGTACCGGGACTCGGAGATGCAGGAGACCGCATCTTTGGAACAAAATAATCAAACGATAAGGCACCGTACAATTTGAAAAATTGCATGGTGCCTTTTTGCAAACGGAAAGGGATCAGACATGACAGAGAAAAAGAGAGAGGACTATATAAGCTGGGACGAGTATTTCATGGGAGTTGCGATGCTCTCGGCAATGCGTTCCAAGGATCCGAACACACAGGTCGGCGCCTGCATCGTAAGCCCGGAGAAGAAGATCATGTCCATGGGTTACAACGGATTTCCGAGCGGCTGTTCCGATGATGAGTTCACCTGGGCGAGAGAGGGCGAGGACAATAAGTATTTTTACTCCACCCACAGCGAGCTGAATGCGATCTTAAACTACCGCGGAGGAAGCCTTGAGGGAGCGACCATTTTTGTGACGCTTTTTCCATGCAACGAGTGCGCAAAGGCGATCATCCAGAGCGGAATAAAGGAAGTCGTTTATGCAGATGATAAGTACAGCAATACGCCGGGCGTGATCGCATCGAAGCGGATGCTGCGTGCGGCGGGCGTTAAGCTGCGCCGATATGAGAGCAAGGGCAGACAGGTAAGCCTGACATTGTAGTAGAAAAGAGGAAACAGATTTGAGCAAAAAAGGCAGCAAACGCGAAGTCATGGATGCGCTTATGATGGTGTTCCAGTTTGGTATCTGTATGCTTGTGCCGATTTTTATGTGTACGCTTTTTGGCGTGTGGCTCGGCAATAAGACGGGCATAAACTGGCTTTGCATCCCATTCTTTTTCGTAGGGGCAGTCGCCGGCGGGCAGAGCGTGTACCGCATGGCAAAAAAGTACATGAAATAGCAGGCCCGCAAGACATCTAAAGCCCGCGCGCAGCAGACGCTTCCGGGGGTGGACATAGCGTAAGCCGCCGCTTGGATTTTAGGCATTTTTCATGAACTGTCTATTGGGTTTCGGTAGACAAATCGGAGCAAAAAGAGGTATAATACGATTATTATCAGGGCGTACTATGCCCGGGAGGTATGGTTTATGTTAAAAAGGCTCAATGATGCGCTGCCCGGACTGGTACTCGGAATTATCCTATACGGATTGGCAGTCCAGTTTGTGGGAATGTGGTTTGTGCAGGACAAGCTCTATTACACGATCGGGCTGTGGTATGGCATCGCGATCGCAGTCGCAATGGCGGTTCATCTGGCGGTAGTTATCTATGATGCCGCAACACTATATGATGAGAGCCGCGCATCCAAAATAGCTGTGGTCAAATCGGTAACGCGCTATGCGGTCGTGGCAATCTTGTTTTTTCTGATCGCGTATTTCCGCTTCGGAAATGTGGTCATGGCATTCGTGGGAGTCCTTGGGATCAAGGTTTCCGCGTATCTGGTGCTGCCGGTCAACAATCTGCTGGCACGCATTTTCCCGGAACGGTTCACTCCGTCTGTGGGGGATGACGAGGAGCTGCTTGCGGAATACTTAGCGCAGCAGGAGGCAGAGGCGGCACAAAAAGCCGCAGAACTGCAAAATGCGGAAGCCTGCACAGAATCTGCAGAACCGCAAACCGCGGGAGTACCTGCAGAAGAAGCTGCCACAAACAAAACAGAATAGGTAATTGTGTAATACAATTTCACTATAAAAATCTAATAAGGAGGTGACAACGTGAATCAGGGAATTTTACTGTCGAGCTCATCAGACAATATCGACTTTATGATCCACGGAATCATACCGGTTAATTTCTTCGGGCATGAGGTATGGATCACAACGTCGCATGCCTGCATTCTGATCGTAATGCTTTTGATGGTTGTGTTTGCCTTTGTGGCGAACCGCAAGCTGAAAAAGGCATCGCCGGATAAGCCGGACGCATTTCAGAATGTGATCGAGCTGATCGTGGAGATGTTAGACAACATGGTAAAAGGAACGATGGGAAAATGGGCGCCAAAGTTCGTCAATTATATCAGTACCATCTTTATCTTTATCCTGATGAGTAACATTTCCGGTCTGTTTGGACTCAGACCGCCGACAGCGGATTACGGAACGACACTTGCGCTTGCGCTTATCACGTTCTGTATGATCCATTTCAACAAGATCAGGCATCAGAGCCCAAAGACGATCTGGACGGATATGTGTTCACCGCTCCCGCCGTGGCTGCCGCTCTGGGCACCGATCAATATCATCAGCGACATCGCAGTACCGATTTCTTTATCACTGCGTTTGTTTGCAAACGTGCTATCAGGAACCGTTATCATGGCTTTGGTATACGGACTGCTTCGCATCATAGCACTGGCTTGGCCGTCCGTGCTTCACGTATACTTTGACTTGTTCTCAGGAGCAATTCAGACTTACGTTTTCTGTATGCTGACCATGACCTATGTTACACAGGCATGCGGCTCAGAGGAATAACGGCATAACATCGCAAAGAATCATCAACCAAACCATTTTTAAGGAGGAACTACACTATGAATATTACAGGACAGGATTTGATCAGAGCATGCTCCGCTATCGGCGCAGGACTTGCAGTTATCGCAGGTATCGGACCTGGTGTTGGACAGGGTATCGCAGCAGGACACGGTGCTGCAGCAGTAGGACGTAATCCGGGCGCACAGGGCAAGATCATGTCAACCATGTTACTTGGACAGGCGGTTGCAGAGACCACCGGTCTTTACGGACTTGTAGTTGCACTGCTCTTACTTTTCGTTCATCCACTTGGCTAAGATCATTACGCCGCAATAAAACGGAAAGGAGAGTAAACGTTTGTTAGCACAAGAAGATTATAGCTTTCTATTTAATCTGGATGCACAGCTGCTCTTCGATACGATATTACTTGCCGTAGCAGTATTTTTCCTGTTTTTGCTGATGTCATATCTGCTGTTTGACCCTGCAAGAAAACTTCTCAAGGATCGACAGGAACGAATCGCAAATGACATCAACTCCGCGAAGGATGACAAGGAAACTGCCGCCGCATTAAAAGCCGAATATGAAGGCAGGCTGAAGGAGATCGATAAAGAGGCCGAGGAAATTCTTTCCGAGGCAAGACAGAAGGCGATCAAGAATGAAGCCAGAATTATCGACGAAGCAAAGGAAGAAGCATCCCGCATTATCAAAAGAGCGCAGGAAGAGGCAGAGCTTGAGAAGAAGCATGCGATGGACGACATGAAGCAGGAGATGATCCAGATCGCGTCCCTGATGGCACAGAAGGTTGTCAGCGCATCCATCGATACACAGATTCAGGACACTCTCGTAGACGAAACGTTAAAGGAGATGAATAACTCAACATGGCAAAACTAGTATCAAACACATACGGGGATGCATTGTTTGAGTTGGCTCTTGAGACTGATAAGCTTGACGTGATGTTAGAAGAGGTGAAAAGCATTTCCACCGCGCTTAAGGACAACGTGGAGATGACCAGACTGATGAATCATCCCAAAATCGTAAAAGAAGAGAAGATCGCTTTCATCGAGGAGGTCTTTAAAGGACGTGTAGATGATGAACTTGTCGGACTTATGCGGATGATCGTGGAAAAGGATCATTACAATGAACTGGAAGATGTGTTTGCATACTTTATCGATCAGGTAAAGGAGTACAAGAACATCGGAACCGCATATGTAACATCCGCAGTAGAGTTAAGCGAAGCTCAGAAGGCAGCCGTGGAAAAGCGACTGCTTGAGACTACAAAATATGTGCAGTTTGAGATGCACTATGACACAGATGCCGCACTGATCGGGGGAATGGTCATCCGGATCAAGGACAGAGTTGCCGACAGCAGTATCCGGACGAAGCTCTATCATCTGACCCGCGATCTGACTAAGATCACGATCCCCGGAGAGACAAGCGGCGAAACAAACATAAAGGTAGGTGAAAGCGCTCCATGAATTTAAAACCAGAAGAAATCAGCTCTGTGATCAAAGAGCAGATTAAAAGATACGCTTCCCAGCTCGAAGTTGCCGATGTCGGAACCGTTATTCAGGTTGCGGACGGTGTTGCACGTATCCATGGCTTGGAGAACGCAATGCAGGGTGAACTTTTAGAGTTTCCGGGAGAAGTTTACGGAATGGTATTGAACCTTGAGGAGGACAATGTAGGTGCCGTACTTTTAGGCTCACAGAAGAACATCAGCGAGGGAGATACCGTTAAGACGACCGGACGAGTTGTAGAGGTTCCGGCTGGAGATGCACTGTTAGGACGAGTTGTTAATGCGCTCGGACAGCCGATCGACGGCAAGGGACCGATCGAGACAGATAAGCATCGTCAGGTAGAGAGAGTTGCATCCGGTGTTATTTCCAGAAAATCAGTAGATACACCGTTACAGACAGGTATCAAGGCAATCGACTCCATGGTGCCGATCGGACGCGGACAGCGAGAACTTATCATCGGTGACCGCCAGACCGGTAAGACCGCGATCGCGATCGATACCATCATCAACCAGAAGGGACAGGGCGTAAAATGTATTTACGTTGCTATCGGACAAAAAGCCTCCACGGTTGCTTCCATTGTAAAGACATTAGAAGAGTTCGGCGCTATGAGCTACACGACCATCGTTGCAGCTACCGCGAGCGAACTTGCACCGATCCAGTACATTGCGCCGTATGCAGGCTGTGCAATGGGTGAGGAATGGATGGAGAACGGAGAGGACGTATTGATCGTTTACGACGATCTGAGTAAGCATGCGGCAGCATACCGTACCTTGTCCTTGCTGTTAAAGCGTGCTCCGGGACGTGAGGCTTATCCGGGTGACGTTTTCTATTTGCATTCCAGATTGTTAGAGCGTGCAGCGCGCCTTTCTGACAAGCTCGGCGGCGGTTCTCTTACCGCACTTCCGATCATTGAGACACAGGCAGGCGATGTATCCGCCTATATTCCGACCAACGTAATCTCCATTACCGATGGTCAGATCTACCTTGAGACAGAGATGTTCAACTCCGGATTCCGTCCGGCAATCAACGCGGGTCTGTCTGTATCACGAGTAGGTGGTTCTGCACAGATCAAGGCAATGAAGAAGATCGCAGCTCCGATCCGAGTTGAGCTGGCACAGTACCGCGAGCTTGCAGCATTTGCACAGTTCGGCTCCGAGCTGGATGCCGCAACCTCTGAGCAGCTGGCACAGGGAGCCCGCATCAAGGAAATCTTAAAGCAGCCACAGTACAAGCCAATGCCGGTTGAGAAGCAGATCATCATCATCTACGCAGCAACCAAGAAGTACCTTCTCGACATTGCAGTAGAAGATATCCTCCGCTTTGAGAGCGAGCTCTTTGAGTATATCGACACCAAGTATCCGGAGATCCCGGAAGCAATCATAAATACCAAGGTGATCGACGAGGAGACCGAGGCAAAGCTTGTCAAGGCAATCGAAGAGTGCAAGGCAGCATTCAAATAAGACGGAAAGAAAGCAGGTGGTAAGAAATGGCCTCAATGCGAGACATTAAGCGAAGAAAACAGAGTATTTCCAGCACACAGCAGATCACCAAAGCAATGAAGCTTGTTTCTACCGTCAAGCTGCAGAAGGCAAAGTCCCGTGCAGAACAGACTGATCCGTATTTCAACTACATGTACAGGACGGTTAAATCCATGCTCGCCAGAAGCGGTAACATCGATCATCCGTATCTGACAGCAGGCGAATCGACCAAGAAGGCAGTGGTTGTCATTACCTCTAACCGGGGACTTGCAGGCGGCTACAACTCCAACATCATCAAGCTCGTTACCGGGGCAGGCTGGAACACTGATGATGTGGAGATTTATGCAGTCGGAGGCAAGGGCGTAGAGGGCTTGGAGCGCAGGGGTTACCATATTGCAGAAAATGCCTCTCATATCATGGAGAATCCGACATATCCGGATGCCGCAGCGCTTTGCAGCAAAGTGCTCGAAGCATTTACCTCCGGTGAAGTCGGTGAGATCTATTTAGCGTATACGCACTTTAAGAACACGGTGTCACACGAACCACAGATGATCAAGCTTCTGCCGGTCGAGATCGATACCGATGCGGATGACGCGGAGGACTCAAACATTCTGATGAACTATGAGCCGAATGAGGAAGAAGCACTCAACACCATCATTCCAAAGTATGTGACAAGCCTTTTTTATGGAGCGCTTGTCGAGGCGGTTGCCAGTGAGAACGGAGCCAGAATGCAGGCGATGGATTCCGCAACCAGCAATGCCGAGGATATGATCAGTGATCTGACATTAAAATACAATCGTGCGCGTCAGGGCTCCATCACACAGGAGCTTACGGAGATCATTGCCGGCGCGAATGCGATTTCATAGGGGTGTGGATAACCATCCCACAATGAAAAAAGCTGCTGTGATCGCGAGCATGCAGTGCATGATTGATCCGGCCGCAGTTTTCGCACTTAACATTATCAAATATAAGGAGAATAAAAGATGGCAGATAAAAATGTAGGTAAGATTACACAGATTATCAGTGCCGTTCTGGATATCAAGTTTCCGGAGGGCGCTCTGCCTGAGATCAACGATGCGATCGACATTCCGCTCAAAGATGGCGGCAAGCTGGTCGTTGAGGTTGCTCAGCATCTGGGTGATGATACTGTAAGATGTATCGCCATGGGACCGACCGACGGACTGGTTCGTGGAATGGATGCCATTGCAACGGGAGCACCGATTTCGGTTCCGGTTGGAGAGAATACCCTGGGCAGAATGTTCAACGTACTCGGCAACCCGATTGATGATATCGAAGCGCCAAAGACCGAAGAGGTATGGCCGATCCACAGACCGGCACCGACCTTCGAGCAGCAGGCAACCTCCCAGGAGCTGTTAGAGACAGGTATCAAGGTCGTTGACCTTCTCTGCCCGTATCAGAAAGGTGGAAAGATCGGTCTGTTCGGTGGTGCAGGAGTAGGAAAAACGGTACTTATCCAGGAGCTGATCCACAACATCGCAACAGAGCACGGCGGATATTCCGTATTTACCGGAGTAGGCGAGCGTACCCGTGAGGGAAATGACCTTTACTACGAGATGAAGGAATCCGGCGTTATCGACAAGACAACGATGGTATTCGGACAGATGAACGAGCCACCAGGGGCAAGAATGAGAGTTGCGCTGGCAGGACTTACAATGGCTGAATACTTCCGTGACCGCGGTGGTAAGGATGTATTGCTCTTCATCGACAATATCTTCCGTTTCACACAGGCAGGTTCTGAGGTGTCCGCACTTCTTGGACGTATGCCTTCCGCAGTAGGATACCAGCCGACCTTGCAGACAGAGATGGGTGCTTTGCAGGAGCGGATCACTTCTACAAAGAATGGTTCCATCACCTCCGTTCAGGCAGTATACGTTCCGGCGGATGACCTTACAGACCCGGCTCCGGCAACAACCTTCGCACATCTGGATGCAACGACCGTACTTGAGCGTTCCATCGCAGAGCTTGGTATTTACCCGGCAGTAGATCCGCTTGCATCTACCTCCCGTATCCTCGATCCGCGTATTGTCGGACAGGAGCACTTTGAGGTTGCCCGCGGAGTTCAGGAGATTCTGCAGAAATACAAAGAGCTTCAGGATATCATCGCGATCCTTGGTATGGACGAGCTTGGCGAGGATGATAAGCTTGTTGTAAACCGTGCGAGAAAGATCCAGAGATTCCTTTCCCAGCCGTTCAACGTAGCAACACAGTTTACCGGACTCGAAGGAAAGTACGTTCCGATCGGAGAGACGATCCGAGGCTTCCGTGAGATCCTTGAAGGAAAGCATGATGATGTTCCGGAAGGTTACTTCTTGAATGCAGGAACGATTGATGAAGTGCGCGCCCGCATGCAGTAAGGGGTGAGTAAATGGCAGAAGGAAGTCGTTTTTTCAAAGTAGAGATAATTACTCCAGACCGTATCTTCTATACCGGTGAGGCAGACTTCTTGGAGTTTGTCACATCCGAGGGAGAGATCGGTGTATACAAAGATCACATTCCGATGACGACGGTTCTTGCTCCGGGCATTGTGACGATCCACAGTGGCGAGGAGGAGAAGATTGCAGCAGTCCACGCCGGATTTGCGGAGATCTTAAACGATAAGGTCACACTTCTTGCAGAGCTTGCAGAGTGGCCGACCGAGATCGACGTAGACCGGGCGGAAGCCGCAAAGGCGCGTGCGGAGGAAAGACTTGCCGCACACACCGAGGATATCGATGTCAAGCGTGCAGAGTTTGCGCTTCGCAAGGCACTTATCCGTATCGATGCCGCAGGAATGCGATAATTTCATAAGCATATATGATTAAGATGGGGCGCATCCGCAAGGGTGCGCCCTGTTTATGCCTTATAGAAAAATCCGTTTCCCATATATAAGAGAACAAAATACTTGCGGTTTTGTAAAAATGAAGTAAAATGATAGCTATTCGATGTTGAAAGAGGGAATCAGTGAAATGAAGAAACACGAAATTGATATGATAAACGGACCGCTTCTGGGGAAGCTTCTGCTGTTCGCACTGCCGCTCATGTGCTCAAGCATCCTGCAGCTATTGTTCAACGCGGCGGATATTGTCGTAGTGGGACGTTTTGCGGGGGATAATTCACTTGCGGCGGTGGGATCGACCTCGGCACTCATCAATCTGATGGTCAATCTGTTTGTCGGTTTGTCCGTGGGTGCGAATGTACTTGCCGCGAAATATTTAGGCGCAAAAGAGGAAGAGGCACTGTCCAAAACCGTACATACTGCAATTCTGATCAGCATCGTCAGTGGAATTTTTCTCGCGGGCTTCGGTGCCGTCTTTTCCAGACAGCTTTTAGAGTGGATGAGTTCACCGGAGGATGTAATCGAATTATCCGCACTGTACCTGCGTATCTATTTTATGGGAATGCCTGCAATGATGGTCTATAACTTCGGCGCGGCACTGCTCCGGGCAAAAGGAGATACCCAGAGACCGTTATACTTTCTGCTCTTTTCCGGCGTGATCAACGTGGGGCTGAATCTGTTGTTTGTCATCGCATTCCGCATGGATGTTGCGGGTGTTGCACTGGCTACCGTCATCGCGCAGTGCATCTCGGCAGCGCTGATCCTGAGCTGTCTGTGCCGGGAGAGCGGCGCATTCCACCTGACACTTAGGAATCTTCACATGGACAAAAATACCGTTCTGCAGATCATACGGATCGGACTTCCGGCAGGCTTTCAGGGAGTTGTATTCTCCCTGTCAAATGTCGTGATCCAGGCATCCGTCAATTCATTCGGCTCGGTCGTGGTTGCGGGCAACTCCGCGGCGGCGAACATTGAGGGATTTGTCTATGTTGCAATGAACGCTTTCCATCAAGCAGCCGTATCCTTTGTCGGACAGAATATGGGTGCAGGAAAATACAAAAGGATACAGAAGATCCTATTTCAGTGTATCTGTTGTGTGACAGTTGTGGGACTTGTGCTTGGAAACGGGGCAGTCCTGTTCGGAAACCAGCTGCTGCGCATCTATACGAATGACGAGGCGGTCATCGCAGAGGGAATGGTTCGTATGAAGATAATCTGCGGAACGTATGCACTTTGCGGAATCATGGATGTGCTGGTAGGCGCGCTGCGGGGCATGGGCTATGCGATCGCACCGATGATCGTGTCGCTGCTTGGCGCGTGTGGACTGCGGCTTCTGTGGGTTGCCACGGTATTCAAGATCCCGAAGTACCATACGCTTACCGTCCTGTTTTTGTCCTACCC
>ERZ1034998.711-NODE-711-length-21073-cov-23.517176_pt1 | contig 21073 bp, 24 predicted proteins | sample MGYA00520621_ERZ1034998 | MGnify/ENA primary metagenome ERZ1034998 (study PRJEB33766, sample SAMN09781748) | gut metagenome | biome: gut microbiome | host: Homo sapiens | place: Madagascar | study: EMG produced TPA metagenomics assembly of the PRJNA485056 data...
AAAATTAGTTTACCATAATTTATTCAAAAAAATTATGATGTTAATTGTGAATAAATTAAATAAACATTATTAACGTTGATAAATAAGGGAAAAAGTTAAAAAATGGTGTGAATTATCCACGGTTATCCACAAGTTATCCACTTTTTGTGGATAAGATTATGTAAAGTTGATAAAGGAATTATGTAAAGTGGATAACTTTCGTGGATTTTCTAAAAAATGTGAAAATTATTATATTATAAATCAAAAATAGCTTGACTATATCAGGTTTATTAAATATAATTGTAATGATATTTTCCAATTTTAAAATATTAGTTTTTATAGAGGAGGTGCATTTAGATGAAAATGACATTTCAGCCTAAAAAGAAATCAAGAGCTAGAGTTCATGGTTTTAGAGCAAGAATGAGTTCTGCAAGCGGAAGAAAAGTTTTAGCTGCAAGAAGAGCAAAAGGAAGAAAGAAATTATCAGCTTAGACCGCATATATGTGGTCTTTTCTTCTCTTATAAGGAGAAATTAAATTATATGAAAAAATTTAATTGTATAAAAAAGAATGATGAATTTCGAGCTGTATATAAAAATGGTAAATCCTATGCTAACAGGTACCTGGTTATGTATGTTAAGGATAATGACAGGGAAAGTAACAGAATTGGGATATCAGTCAGTAAAAAAGTAGGGAACAGTGTTGTGAGGCATAGGATTACCAGAATCATGAGAGAAATATATAGACTAAATGATGATAAACTGATAAAAGGAAAAGACATAGTTGTAATTGCGAGGGTGAATGCAAAAGATACACCTTACAGAGATATGGAGAGTGCGTATCTGCATCTGTGTAAAATTCATAATATTTTGGAATAGAGTTGAGAGTAATGAAAAAAATATTAGTCAGTTTAATAAACTTCTATAGAAAATATCTGTCGTGTCTGAAAAAATACAACCATTGCAGATATATACCGACGTGTTCACAGTATGCTATAGAAGCAATAGAAAAATATGGAGCTTTGAAGGGAACATTTTTAGCATGTAAAAGAATATTGAGATGTAATCCTTTTTCAAAGGGTGGAATTGATCCTGTTCCATAGAAATGGAGGAAAAAATTGTTTGATTTTTTATTGACACAGAATAGTACACCTATAATAGGATGGTGCGCCAGCATATTAGGAAAAGTGATGCAGGCATTATATGCTTTGTTCTGTATGATAGGAGTAGAGAATATAGGACTTTGTATTATAATATTTACTCTGCTTATTAAACTTGTACTTTTCCCGATGGCATTAAAGCAGCAAAAGTTTTCAAAGCTTTCTACTTTAATGAATCCTGAATTGCAGGCTATACAGAAGAAATATCAGGGAAAAAGAGATAATGCATCGATGATGAAGATGCAGGAAGAAACACAGGCAGTTTATGAAAAATACGGTACATCTCCGACAGGAAGCTGTCTTCAGATGCTCATACAGATGCCTATATTATTTTCACTGTACTATATCATAAGTAATATACCTGCATATGTTCCACAGGTACAGGAATATTATACTCCTGTAAGTGAAGTTATATGTGATGATTATGAATATTTTGGATATTTTGATGAGATAGTTACTGAAGATAAAGAGCTTAAATATGATTATGTTTCAAATGTAGTTAAAGATTTTGAAAAGACTGATGGAAAGAATAAAAAGGTAATAGATGTACTTGCCAGATATTCTAATAAACAGTGGTCAGACCTTGAAAAGTCATATAACAATATGGAGAAACTCGTAGATGAGCTTAAGAGTTATTCAGACAGTGACTGGGAAAAAATCGCTAAGAAATATAAAGGTGATGAAAAAGAAAAATTTAATGATTTTGTTGAGGTTATAAAAGATGATGAGCAGTCAGCAGAGTTATTAAAAAGTTACAGTGATTCTATAGAAAGTATTGATTCTGCAAAGAATAAGATAATGAAGATATATGCGTTTGGTCCGATTAATCTTACACAGTCACCTATGTCGACTATGGGATGGGCTATTCTCATACCGTTATTATCATTCCTTACACAGTGGTACAGTACAAGACTTTCATTTAAGAACAGTGAGATGCCACAGGATAATCCGATGGCTTCATCAATGAAGATGATGACAACGATTATGCCTTTATTCTCATTATTTATAGCACTTTCAGTTCCGGCCGGACTTGGTCTTTATTGGGCTATAAGCGGATTGTTCCAGATAATACAGCAGCTTGCCTTAAATAATTACTTTAAGAAGGTCGACGTTAATGATATAATAGCTAAGAACGTAGAAAAAGCTAATAAGAAAAAAGCAAAACAGGGGTATGTAGCAAAACAGGTTATCAATGCTGCCAATACAAATACAAAGAGTATTTCTAATAATGTAAAAGTAAATGGTAACAAAGAGAGTGTCAACAAAAAAGGTAAAATTAAATCCGGAAGTATGGCTGAGAAAGCTAATATGGTCAAGGCATTTGATGAAAGGAACAAATAGGAGGTTTTTACATTATGGATTATATTGAATTTAGTGGAAAAACAGTAGAAGATGCTATCACAGAAGCACTTATTAAACTCGAAACAACGAGGGAAAAGCTGGACTATAATGTAATTGACAAGGGAAGCAATGGTATTTTGGGCTTTATAGGAAGTAAGCCGGCAAAGATTGAAGCCAGAAAAGTATTTACACTTGAAGATAAAGCGTTAGAGTTTCTGGGAGATATGTTTGATGCTATGAACATGGAAGTTGATGTTAAGATTGAATTTAATGAGGAAGATTCATATATGAACATTGAACTTTCAGGTGATGAGATGGGAATAATCATAGGTAAGAGAGGTCAGACAATAGACTCTATACAGTATCTTGTAAGCCTTGTTGTGAATAAGGAAAGTGATACATTTATAAGAGTTAAAGTCGATACTGAGAATTACAGACAGAGAAGACGTGAAACTCTTGAAAACCTTGCAAAGAACATTTCTTACAAAGTTAAGAGAACAAGAAAACCTGTTTCTCTGGAGCCGATGAATCCATATGAAAGAAGAATAATACATTCTGCATTACAGAATGACAAGTATGTATATACAAAGAGCGAAGGTGAAGAACCTTACAGACATGTAATTGTATGCCTGAAACGTCAGTAGATTATCAGACGTTTGATATAGGGCAGAAAAGAAGATATAGAATGGGTTTGTACATTATAAAATATTAATATAATGTACAGACCTTTTTTATCATTAATGGCATTTGGATATGATTAGAAATAAAAAGGGAGATTCTGTGTATGTATAAGACAGAGACAATAGCTGCAATATCTACTTCGATGAATAATTCAGGAATAGGAATAGTGAGAATAAGCGGAGAGGATGCGCTATGTATAGCTGACAAAATATTTAAATCAAATAAGGAAAATAAGAAACTGGCTGATGCCAAAAGCCATACGATTCATTATGGAAATATAGTGGATGGTGAGGAAACGATAGATGAAGTATTAATGATGGTTATGAAAGCTCCAAATACTTATACCAGAGAAGATGTGGTTGAAGTAGACTGTCACGGTGGAATTCTTATTATGAAGAAAATACTTGAGCTTATTATAAAAAATGGGGCAAGGTGTGCTGAACCGGGAGAGTTTACAAAGAGAGCATTTTTAAATGGAAGAATAGATTTGTCTCAGGCAGAGGCGGTGATAAACCTGATAAATGCCAAAAGTGATATGGCACTTGATTTATCCGTAAACCAGTTAAAGGGTGCGGTATCAGAAAAGATTAAAAACATTAGAAAAGATTTGCTGCATGAGATAGCTTATATAGAGGCGGCTCTTGATGATCCTGAACATTATGAAATGGATAATTATGGAGCTGAGATAAAGCCTAAGATAGAGGATATAGAGTGTAAGCTTCAGAAACTTCTTGACACTGCAGATGACGGACGTATAATTACTGAGGGAATAAATACTGTCATACTTGGTAAGCCGAATGTCGGAAAATCTTCTTTATTGAACAGACTTATGGGTGAGGAGAGGGCTATAGTAACCGATATAGCCGGAACTACCAGAGACAGCCTTGAGGAAAATGTGAAAATTCAGGGGATGAGTCTTAATATTATAGATACCGCGGGCATAAGAAATACTGATGATGTGGTAGAAAAGATAGGTGTGGAAAAGGCAAAGAGTCTTGCAGCGAAGGCTGATTTAGTTTTAATGCTGATAGATTCATCTACAGAACTTGAAGAGAATGACAAAGAAATAATAGATATAATAAAGGATAAAAAGGCAGTGATACTGCTTAATAAATCTGACTTGTCACCGGTTATAAGCCGTAGTGATATAGAAAAAATAACTGATAAAGATATATTTGAGATATCTGTTAAAGAAGACATAGGAATAGATAAGGTTATAGAATGTATTGAGAATATGTTTTATAAGGGTGATATCAATTATAACAGTGAAGTATATATAACAAATGAAAGACACAAATCGGCAATCCGGGAAGCCGTAGAAAGCCTGAAATGTGTAGAGACAAGCATAGAAAATGGGATGCCTGAAGATTTCCTTACTATAGACATGATGAGTGCCTATGAAAGTCTTGGATTAATCATAGGTGAAAATGTAGGCGATGATCTGGTAAATGAAATATTCAGTAAGTTCTGTATGGGAAAATAAGAAGTAGTGGTTAAACAGGTTTGAAATGGAGAATAAAATGGCTAATTTAAAGGAAAATTATGATGTTCTGGTAGTCGGAGCAGGTCATGCAGGCTGTGAGGCAGCTCTTGCATGTGCAAGACTCGGACTTGAGACGATAATATTTACTGTGAGTGTTGAAAGTATTGCCATGATGCCTTGTAATCCGAATATTGGCGGAAGTTCTAAAGGACATCTTGTCAAAGAAATAGATGCCCTTGGTGGTGAAATGGGTAAAAATATCGATAAAACATTTATACAGTCAAAGATGTTAAATAAATCAAAGGGACCGGCAGTCCATTCGCTCAGAGCACAGGCTGATAAACAGGAATACAGCAGAGAAATGAGGAGAACACTTGAGAATACTGATCATCTTACTATAAGACAGGCAGAAATATCTGAGCTGATAGTGGAAGGTGGTGAGATAAAGGGAGCAAAGACATTTTCAGGTGCGGAATATTATGTTAAGGCAGTAGTGTTGTGTACAGGAACTTACTTAAAAGCAAGATGTATATATGGTGATGTGAGCAATGCCACAGGACCTAATGGGCTTCAGGCGGCCAATCATCTGACGGATTCGTTAAAATCTCTTGGAATAGAAATGTACAGATTTAAGACGGGAACTCCGGCGAGAGTGGATAAGAGAAGTATAGATTTTTCAAAGATGGAAGAGCAGTTTGGAGATGAAAGAATAGTTCCATTTTCATTTTCTACGAATCCTGATGATATACAGAAAGAACAGATATCATGCTGGCTTACCTACACGAATGAAGAGACACATAAAATTATAAAAGATAATCTGGACAGATCACCATTATATTCAGGAATGATAGAGGGAACAGGTCCGAGATATTGTCCTTCAATAGAGGATAAGGTGGTAAAATTTGCAGATAAAAACCGCCATCAGGTATTTATAGAGCCGGAGGGAAATTATACAAATGAGATGTATCTGGGCGGAATGAGCAGTTCACTTCCGGAGGATGTACAGTATGCAATGTACAGAACAGTGCCGGGACTTGAAAATGTAAAGATAGTCAGAAATGCTTATGCGATAGAATATGACTGTATAAATCCGAGACAGTTAAAGCCTACGCTTGAGTTTAAGGCTATAAAGGGACTTTTCAGTGGAGGACAGTTTAACGGAAGTTCAGGATATGAAGAAGCTGCGGCACAAGGTCTGATTGCAGGTATAAATGCAGCTTTGGAAGTTCTGGGAAGAGAACAGATAACACTGGATAGATCACAGGCATACATAGGTGTACTTATAGATGACCTGGTCACAAAGGAAAGTCATGAACCATACAGAATGATGACTTCAAGGGCTGAATACCGTCTTCTTCTGAGACAGGATAATGCAGATTTGAGATTGTCAGGAATAGGGCATGAAGTAGGTCTGGTGTCTGATGAGATGTATAACAGAGTGGTTGAAAAAGAAAGAATTATCAAAGAAGAGATTGAAAGACTGGAAAATATAAAAGTCGGAGCAAATAAAAAAATGTCTGAGTTTCTTGAAAAACATGGAAGTACTCCGCTTAAAACAGGAAGCAGTCTTGCAGAACTGATAAAGAGACCTGAGCTTAGTTATGAGGTGGTGGCTGAATTTGATGAGAATAGAAAGCCTATAGCTGAGGATGTTATCGAACAGATAAATATTAATCTTAAATATGATGGATATATAAAGAGACAGTTAAGACAGGTAGAACAGTTTAAAAAGATGGAAAAAAAGAAATTGTCAGACAATATTGACTATAGTCAGATAAATGGGCTTAGAAATGAGGCAAAACAGAAACTTAACATGTATAAACCTGTCTCTATAGGTCAGGCATCCAGAATATCCGGTGTATCTCCGGCAGATATATCTGTTTTATTGATACATTTGGAGCAGACAAAGAATAAATCGGAAGGCAATGGTGAATAAATGGATAAAAATGTTGATAATTTGAAAAATAAACTAAATCAATTGTCGATAGAGTACAGTGAAAGTCAGATAGAAAAACTTTTGAAATATTATGAGATGTTGATAGAAAAGAACAAAGTTATGAATCTGACTGCCATTACTGAATTTGATGAAGTTGTGGAGAAACATTTTATAGACAGCCTCAGTATTGTGAGGGTAATTGATATGGAAAAAGTTCATAGTATCATAGATATAGGAACCGGTGCAGGATTTCCGGGAATACCTGTTAAAATAATGTTTCCACATATAAAATTTACATTGGTGGATTCTTTGAATAAGAGAGTAAATTTTCTGAATGAGGTCATAGAGAATCTTGAATTAAGGGATATAGAGGCATATCATGGAAGAGCAGAGGATTATGGCAGAGACAAAAAATTCAGGGAAAAATATGATTTATGTGTTTCAAGAGCGGTTGCTAATCTGGCATCTCTGTCAGAGTATTGCATGCCGTTTGTAAAACCTGACGGATATTTTATATCTTATAAAGCAGGTGAATGTGAAGATGAAATAGATAATTCAAAAAATGCAATTAAGATATTGTCCGGTAAAATAGAAAAGGTTGAGAAATTCAGTCTGCCGGATTCAGAAATATCAAGGTCTTTTATAAAGATAAAGAAGATAAAAAATCTGTCAAATAAATATCCAAGAAAATCAGGAATCCCTTCAAGAAATCCATTATAAAAAAGATGATGTTTATGTGTTTGCATAGACATCATCTTTTTTAGTGGATATTTAAAATATCCTGAAAGATATGTTATAAAAGATATATTAGTTATTAAGGAAATCCAGTATCTTATCCGCAACAAGTTTTGGTGTAGATATATGAGGATAGGTATGTGTATTATCAAGATAACTGTATGTTTCATTTTTGATAGAAGACATAGCTTTCTGATAATCAATATATGTCTTTTTCTCCATTATGCTGGTATATAAATATTTGGACTTTGAATTATCATAGTGAATACTATCATAATAGCTGTTCATGTATTGATACAGGTTAAAATCATTTTCTGTATTTGCAATGCATCTGTTCTTCGTAAATAAAAAGTTATATATAAACGTTCCATATATAGGGATATTTATAATCTTACTGAATAAGACATTGTGTTTTATATCTTCAGGTTCATCTGAATTAATCATGGCAATTTTACCTATGATGTTATGATTATATACGCTTGTCATAACAGCAATCCTGTTAGAATATCCAGATGTAATAATATCAGTTTTTTCGCCAATCACATCATTAATAAAATCGTTTATAAGTTTAACATACATGTAGTTTGTATATACCAGATTGCTTTTATCAGAATTTCCGCAGCCTAACAGATTTATTGCGTACACTGTGTAATGGTCAAGAAAATATTCGGATATATAATTCCATTCATTAAGATTATCGCCTGCTGATAAATTATGAATAAGTAATAATGGAGCTTTGCCATCACCGTATTTTTTGTATTTGATAATGCCAAAAGGACTATTATATTCAAAGTAGTGATTCTTATTAAATGTGTTTGCCTGTTTTGATAAGAAAGATATAGTTTTATTAATACCCCAAATAACTCCGGTAAATAATCCGGTGTATTTGATTATTTTTTTTATAATCGCCATTATGGTTACCTCCTGGTTTAGTTAGTTCTTTACGTTTATTATAACATAATTTGCAACATTTATTAATAGAAATATGGTATAATTTTATTAACCGTTCAGAGTCAAGCATTAACCAAAAAACATCTGTAAAAATGCTTGCATTGTTTTACAGATGTTTTTTGGTTAATATTTGGCGGATACGCCAAAGCTCCTAAACGCGCAGCGTTTAGGAGGCTTGACTTTGAACGGTTGTGAATAAATTAAAGTTAAAAATAACTGTAAAAATGCTTGCATTGTTTTACAGATGTTTTTTGATTAATATTTGGCGGATACGCCAAAGCAACTAAATGCTACACATTTAGGAGGCTTGACTCTGAACGGTTGTGAATAAATTAAAGTTAAAAATAACTGTAAAAATGCTTGAATTGTTTTACAGATGTTTTTTGGTTAATATTTGGCGGATACGACAAAGCGACTAAATGCTACGCATTTAGGAGGCTTGGCTCTGAACGGTTGTGAATAAATTAAAGTTAAAAATAACTGTAAAAATGCTTGCATTGTTTTACAGATGTTTTTTGGTTAATATTTGGCGGATACGCCAAAGCTCCTAAACGCGCAGTGTTTAGGAGACTTGACTCTGAACGGTTGTGAATAAAGTAAAAAAATGACTGTAAAAGATTTAAATTATGACAGGAGATGGGTGGATGGACAATCAGTTAGATAAATTTAAAAATAAATTACTGAATTATTTTAATGGTAAAATTGATGAACAGAATGAAAATATAGAAGTATTATCTGATGACATTATGAAGATGAATATAGAAATAGAAGAAACTAAAAAAATAATCACCGGACTTAAGAATAATATGGATGATTCACAGGATATATTTTCTCCTTCGGATAATAATGATAGCTTTATGCTGCAGGAAATAAAAAAACTGGACGACAGAGTAAGTGAGCTTACAGATTGTATGGATAAAGAAAAAAATGAGATAGCTCAAGGTAAAGATAAAATAAAAGAAATGAATAGGATGTGTTCTTATATAAAAAAGGTGAAAATAAGTACAGAGGAAAAACAACAGAGAAGCGAAGAAAATATTGGTGAAAAAAAAGAAATTGGTAAAATTGAAGATATAAAAGATAAGGTGGATTTTTGCAGGAAAATATGTATTACAGATGTAAATAGGTGTAAGCTTGAACTGAATAATATATATGAAATGTTGAGTGATTTGTAATGAAAACAAAGTATGTGTTATACTCGATGTTTCACGTGAAACATTGGGCATAAAATGTATGAAAAGTAAATTAGTAATGTTTCACGTGAAACATTACTAATAAAAGTGTGTGAAACAAAAATAAATTAAAATGTTTCACGTGAAACATTGAAACTGAATTATTTAGGTGATATAATTAAATACAGATTTTGCAAATAGTTGGACTGAACATATGAATAGAAAGGAAAGCGAATGAGTAGGGTTATAGCAATAGCAAACCAAAAGGGTGGAGTTGGAAAGACAACTACATCAACAAATTTATCGGCATCATTAGCAGAGCTGGGTAAAAAAGTTCTTGTGGTAGACATTGATCCGCAGGGAAATGCAACAAGTGGACTGGGTATAGATAAAAACAATTTGGAAAATACACTATATGAATTGTTTGTAGGAGAGTGTGAATTGGAAGAGTGTCTTATAAGTGATGCTTTGGAAAATTTATCTGTATTACCATCGAATGTTAATTTATCAGGTGCAGAGATAGAACTTATAGGTGTAGATAAGAGAGAATATATTCTTAAGAAAAATATTGAAAAAATAAGGGATAATTATGATTACATAATAATAGATTGTCCACCATCTTTAAATATTTTAACAGTAAATGCTTTATCAGCAGCCGATTCAGTATTGGTTCCTATACAGTGTGAATATTATGCTTTGGAAGGATTGTCACAGCTTGTATATACAATCAATCTTGTTAAAAAAAGACTTAATCCTAATCTTACAATGGAAGGTGTAGTCTTTACAATGTATGATGCGAGAACTAATTTATCACTTGAAGTTGTTGAAAATGTGAAGAATAATCTTAAACAGAATATATATAAGACTATTATTCCGAGAAATATTAAATTGGCAGAAGCACCTAGCAGAGGTATGCCAATAAATATATATGACCCTAAGTCGGCAGGAGCAGAAAGCTATAAGCTTTTAGCAGAGGAAGTTATAAATCATAATGAAGAAGACAGTTATGTTCCACAGAAAATAGTAGAAAGGAAAACTAAGAAACATGGCAGGAAAAAGTAAAAAATCAGGATTAGGTAAGGGACTTGAAACATTAATTCCTGTTGGAGAAATGGAAGAGATAGATAACCTGATTGTTAAAGAAAAAAAAACAGTGGAGATACTGTACTTAAAATTTCTCAGATAGAACCTAACAAGAGTCAGCCGAGAAAAAACTTTAATGAAGATTCATTACAGGAGTTGGCTGATTCTATTAAACAGTTTGGAATAATACAACCTCTGGTTGTTCAGAAAAAGGATAAGTATTATGAAATAATAGCAGGTGAAAGAAGATGGAGAGCTGCAAGAATAGCAGGATTAAAAGAAGTACCTGTAATTATTAAGGATTATAGTGAGCGGGAAGTTGTAGAAATAGCTTTAATAGAAAATATTCAGAGAGAGGATTTGAATCCGATTGAAGAAGCTCAGGCATATAAAAGATTACTTGAGGAATACAATCTGAAACAGGATGAAGTGGCTGAGAGAGTATCAAAGAGCAGAACGGCTGTGACAAATTCTATGAGATTGTTGAAACTATCTGATAAAGTTCAGGAAATGCTTATAGATGAGATGATAACAAGTGGACATGCAAGAGCGATACTGGCTATAGAAGATGAAGAACTGCAGTATGAAATAGCTGAAAGAGTTATGGATGAAAAACTTAGTGTAAGAGAAACAGAGAAACTCGTTAAGGCTATCAATAATCCTAAAAAGAAAAAGAATAAAGTAGAGATAAACAGGGCAGTGTATGATGAGCTGGAAGTGAAGATTAAGAATGCAATAGGAAATAATGTAAAGCTCAGTCCTAAAGCCAATGGAAAAGGCAAGATAGAGATAGAATATTATTCTACAGATGATCTTGAAAGAATAACAGACATACTGACAAAGATGCAGTAATATAATAAGTATAAACTACAGAGAGGAAGAAAGATGGATAGTAAAATATTAGATGCAATAGGATTAAATATTGATCCTGTATTTTATATTATAGGATTACTGGTAATATGCATAGGATTGCTGATATTTGATATAGTTACCAGACATAAACTTAAAGTACTGAGTAGGAGATATGATAAATTTTTAAGCGGAAAAAATGCAGAGAGTCTTGAAGATACAATTACATCAAAATTTGAGCAGATAGATAAGCTGGCAAGAATATCTAAGAGACAGCAGGATCAGATAGCTGATATTGACAGTAATCTTAATGTTACATTCCAGAAAGTCGGAATAGTAAAGTATGATGCATTCAATGAAATGGGTGGAAAACTTAGTTTTGCTTTAGCATTATTGAATAAAGAAAACACTGGATTTGTGATAAATGCCATGCATAGCAGAGAAGGCTGCTACACATATATAAAAGAAATAATAAATGGAGAATCTTATATTTTACTCGGAAATGAAGAAAAGCAGGCAGTAGAGCAGGCAATTAATACTGACAACTTTATGGAGCAAAATGAGGATTAAATTAAAATGATAATATTGTGACCTCTCCGGATGTCAATGTAACCGTATCACCGTTTTTGGATAAGACAATGAGACCGCCAAAATCGTCGATACCGGTAACAGTTCCGGTGTGGGTCACATTTTTTATTTTATAGGTAATTGACTTACCAATCATGATTGAATAGTGGCGGTAAGTGTTTATAAATCCAGAATCAGGGAGACGATAATACATGTCATAAATATTTGAAATAATACTGGCTATTAATTTATTTTTGGAAATATTTTCTCCTAAAGAACCGGCTTTATCTGCTATTTCGTCAGGAAAGTCTTTTGTGGATATATTAATTCCTATTCCGATTATGATATAGTGAATCATACCGGTTTCAAAGTCAGTGGATGCTTCGGTAAGGATGCCTGCAATCTTTTTATTATCAAGATATATATCGTTTATCCATTTTATACCGGGAGTCTTGCCGGTGAGTGATTCAATGGATTTACAAATAGCAACTGCAGTCATGGAAGTAATGAGAGTAGCACTGGTAATGTTAAAATCGGGTTTCAAAAGCAGACTGAAATATGTACCTGTCTGGGATGGAGAATAGAAATTTCTACCAAATCTTCCGTGACCATTAGTCTGATGATTAGCTATAATCAGGGTATGTTCGGGGGAACCTTCTGTTGCCATAGACTTCAGCTTTGTATTTGTGGAATCAATAGAATCAAAAATCCGTATATTAATATTGTTAGAATATTCGCCTAAATATAACTTTATTTCATCTGATGATATAACATTATCCTGGGAAAGTATTTTATAACCTTTATTTGTAACAGAATCTATAACATAGCCATCTTTTTTTAATGTATTTATGGATTTCCATATGGCTCCCCTTGATACATTGTACTTATCTGCCAAAGCCTGACCTGATATAAAATCTCTGTTATTCTTTAATTCTTCTAAAATATTGTCCTTTAAGCTCATAAATACCTCCAAAATTAATATACAATTGACTAAGTATATTATACCATCTGGGTGCAAAAAATAAAGGTTTTAAATAATAATATTACAATTATCGACAATTTATTACATAATTATTGTTTTATGAATTGCAATATGTTAAAATTAAACGGATTGTAAAGTATTATATTTAAACATTTTTATGTAGTTAATAAGGGAGAAAGATATGAAAATATGTAATAAAGGTAATAAAGGTAATGTATTTGAATGGAATGAAGATTATGAAAAACATTGCATTGATATAGATAAAATAGTTTATTTTAAAAATATAGACAGAAGAATTGAAATGACGGCTCTGGATGATGGAATCGAGAGAAAACATATATTTTATGGGAAGATTAATGATTTGATAAGATGGTTGGAAAAAAATAATTATAGGTTCGTGATGATTGACAGGGGAGTAATAATTAATATGGATTACATAGAAAGTTATGAGAAACATGAAGTAAAGTTATGCTGTGGTGAGATATTCGGGATAAGCAGGGCGAGAAGAGAATATGTCGGGAAAATGGTGAGAAGGTGTATGAAAGGGAATAATAATGAAAAATATTAAACTGATTTTTAAAAATTTATGTTATCTGATTAAAACCAGAAAAGTTTTTTTCACATTAATGTGTATGGGACAGATTGTTTCATTGTGTGTCGTTTTGATACTTACAGGAGCTGTGCAGGTTAATTTATCTGAAGAAAATCTTGAATGGTACGGAGATTTATCAGCATTTTCAGTAAGTTTTAATGATGAAGATAACATAAGTGTAGAAAAATGGAAAAGTGTAACTGAAAAGTTAAAAAAATATTTGAAAGATGAGTTTTATAGTATGTGTATGGAAGGTAAATGTCCAGAAGAAGAACTGAGAATTCAGACTCTTTATCCGGGAGAAAAGTTTAAAGATGAATCAGACGATGTATTAACATATGATGAATATGTTGGTAATGACAAAATTGCTATATATACACTATACGAAGATAAACCTAAAAATAAAATATATAAATATGGTGGAGAAGAATATAAGATAATTGGATATGTAAATTATACTAAATCTTTTATACCAATGAATGTTTTACCAGAGAAATTTGAAGTTAAATATACACAACTATGTATCGATGGTATGCTAAGTAATAGAAAAGTAAGTGAAATATCTGAAATGATAAAAAAATTATTTGATACCAACGCAGAAGTTCAATGTCCTAAAGGAATAGATTTATTGGGAATCCAGGGAAATAATATGGTGACAATGAGTACTGTATTATCGGTGATTTTATTGGCGTTTAATTCGTTTGTATGTTATTACTATATATTTGATAAGAGAAGAAACTGGCTTATTGTAACGAGAATAACTGGATGTACTAAGCGTAAAGCAATGAATATGTATATGGGGGAAATGCTTATTATATTAATTATGAATTCATTAATAGGTTTGTTGATTTTTTTACAAGTAATTTATCCATTTATGGTACATAGAAAAAGTTTTTATAGTGAAATATATGATGTAAGGACATATGTTTTATGTGCTGCAATATTTGTTTTATTTTCTATGGCTATTTCATATATTGGAGTTATTTCAACATTAGGTAAAAGTGTAATGGATTTAAAGAAGAAATAAATGGAGGATGACATTGATAAAAGTTATAAAAATGGGTCTTGGTGGCATAAGTAAAAAGATATGGTTAAATATATTTCTGCTGGTAGAAGTTATAGTTATAATTGTAGCTTCAAATGTTATAGTGTGTAACATGAATTCAAAAGAAATATTATATGAACCGTTTAAATATCTGATGAACAAGCAGGGGGTTGTGTATGCAACAGATCCGGTACTCGAAGACGATACTGATAATACATTAAAAGTTCTTAAAAAAATGGAAAAAAAGCTTAAAGGAGATTTTTCGGTTCACAGGGTATATAGAAGAACAAGTTTACTTAAACTTAATGCAAACAGAAGTCTGGATGTAGATGTGAATGGATTTGAGACAGAGTTTTGTAAGAATATGAATATCCCTTTAAGTGAGGGAAGCTGGGATATTACATCCGAGGATGGAGAGTATGTGGAGTGTGTAATATGTCCAAATAGATTTGGAGTAGGAGTTGGGTCTCTTCTTACAGAGAAAAATAATGGATATGGTGAAACACTTACGTATAAAGTGGTAGGAGTCTTGGCAAACCCTACATATTGTCCTGTATCTGATTACATGTCAAGTGGGTGTAATACTTTTTTTGAAAGCTATGATATGAATAATGAAACTATTGATAGTCCAAATCTGTTTATGTATGTAAATGGAAGAAAACTTTCTGAATATTCCGGTACATCGGTAGGATATGGTGAATTTATTACATATAATAAAACTGTTGGAACAGACATAATAAGATATAATAACAAAGTTTTAGACACTAAAGGATTTTATTATTCTATAAAAGAATTTAAGAAAAATAGTGAAGATTATGTATTGAAGATGCAGAGAAGATTTATGCCGGCATTTATCGGTGTTATGTTTGTTGTAATGATAGGTATAATCAGTGCATCGATGATTCAGACAATGTCACAGATGAGACAGTTTGGTGTGTTTTATCTGTGTGGAGCTTCAAGAATAAAATGTATATTAATAAGTATAATAGGCAATCTGTTGACATATATAATATCTTCTGTTATCGCAGTATGCATTTTAGCGGTAATGTATAATTCAAAACTTAGAATAAGTGTAGGGATGATATTTAAAATGAACAATATATGGACAACTGTGGCAGTAATGGGGATGCTTGTGGTGATGTCTGTTATAGTACCGTTTATTATGCTTGGTGTGTCATCTATTAAGAATATATTGATACAGAATGAGGAATAGAATGTTGCTATAAAAACATTAATAATATTCAATTTATTACATAATTATAGAAATTAAATATTTTTTATGATAAGATACAGTTAATAATATATATTAATAAAGGAAGTGGATTATGGTAAAAATTATAAAATTGGGAGTTGGCGGAATTAGTAAAAAATTATGGCTAAATATTTTTCTGCTGATTGAAGTAATTGTCATAATTGTGGCTTCCAATATTATGGTATCCAATATGAATTCAAAGAAAGTGTTATACAAACCATTTGAATATATGATGAATAATGATGGGTTCATATATACTAATGATGACTTTATAGAAGATGTTAGTGGATCAGATGTATTAAAGACTCTTAAAAAAGTTGAAAAAAAACTTAAAGGAGAATATACAATCCATCGGGTATATGAGCGAAATGACAGGATGAAAGTAACTGCTAACAGAAGTTTATTTGTTAATGTGAGTGGCTTTGAGACGGAGTTCTATGAAAATATGAATATACCACTAAGTGAGGGTAGTTGGAATCTTACGTCAGAAGATGGAGAGATTGTGGAATGTGTAATATGTCCTAATAATCTTGGAATTGGGGTTGGAAGTATACTGAAAGAAAATGAATTAGATGGAGAAAATGTTACATATAAGGTTGTGGGAGTTTTGGCTAATCCGACATATAGACCTGTGTCAGATTATTCAGCAAACAGTTGTGATAAATTTTTTGAAAGCTATGATGTTAATGATACATTGATAGATGATCCTGATTTATTTATATATGTAAATGGGAAAAAGATATCACAATTTTCCGGCACTTATGTTGGAAGTGGAGAATTTGTTACATATAATAAACCGGTAGGACCAGATATAATAAAATATAATAATACTGTATTGGGAAGAAAAGGATTCTATTATTCAATAAAAGAATTTAAGGCTAACAGTCAGAAATATATAACGAAAATGCAGAAAAAAGTTTTTCCTATAATGTGTGGGGTAATGATAGTAGTAATGGTTGGAATAGTAAGTGCATCAATGATTCAGACAATGTCACAGATGAGACAGTATGGTGTGTTTTATCTGTGTGGAGCTTCAAGAAGTAAGTGTATATTGATGAGTATTATAGGAAACATATTAACATATGTAATTTCTGTAGTAGTTTCATTTTGTATAGTTGTTACGGTATATAATACAGAATTAAGAACTAAAATAGGAATGGTAATGGAAATAAATAACATATGGATAACATTATTTATAATGGTGGTGCTTGTGGCAATGTCAATTGTTGTGCCGTTTGTAATGTTAAAGGTAAAATCTATAAAGGAAATACTAATTAAACACGAAGAGTAAAAGGTAATAGAACATGAAAATGTGAGATTATATAAAATAAACGAGGATAATAGAATGAAAAAGACTATAATTATGTATAAAAATTTAATTTACACAATAAGGAAAAGAACTTTGTTCTTTTCCTTGCTGTGTATTGGACAAATAATAAGTATTTGTGTAGTTATAGCGGCAGTTGGTGTTTTTGAACTGTGGATGGCGGAGAAAGATTTTGTTACAGATGAGAATGGTAGCGTATTTTGGGTTTCACTTGAAAATAAAGAAGTGCAATTATCTGAATGTAAAAAAATAATGACCGAATTAAAGGAATGGTTAGGTGAGGATTTTAGGGAAATAAGTATAAATGGATATGTTGAAAATAATGGAGAATATGAGTGGGTACATGGGTATATGCCTGGAAGTAATGAATATGTTGATAATGACAGTAATGATGGGTTTACATACAATCAATTACAGAGTGATGAAAAAGTTATACTTATTCCATTATCAATATATGGATATGATGTAAAAGATGAGAAATATTATGACTATGCAGGAATAAAGTATAAAATAGTTGGAAGGTGTAATTATAATAGTCCTTTAATACCAATATATGCCATGCCTGATGAAGTTAAGGTGCAAACAGTTCAATTGAGAGTGCTTGGAATAATGTCAAAGCAACGGGTAAATGAGATTATATCAAAGATACATAAGTATTTCGGAACGGATGTGTATATTGATAATGAAAAAGGAATTGATCTGATTAAACTGCAAAGTAAAAATACCATATATTATGGGATGATTATGATTATAGTAATACTTATGTTAAATTCAGTTGTATGTTACTATTATCTGTTTGGTTTGCGTAAGAATTGGATGATAGTATCGAGAATTAACGGATGTTCAGTGTTAAATATTTTAAAAATTTGTCTTATGGAAATTTTTATTGAAGTTGCAGGTTGTGCATTTATAGGGATTGGCATATTTAATAAAATTATCTATCCGATAATGTTAAGGAGTAACAGTTTTTATAGGGAAATTTATGGAGTGAAAGAGTATGTGATTGCCGTATCTGCATTTATGATAATATCGGTAATTATGATAGGTGCCAGCATAATATCGACTAATACCAAAAGTATAGTTGAATTAAAGAAAAATTAAAAGAAAAAGAGGAGAAATTATGATAGAAATTAAGAATTTAAATAAAACTTATAACTATAAAAAGTCTAATGAGTTTCATGCATTGAAGAATATTAATCTGACTATAGAAGATGGTGAAATGGTTGCGATAATTGGAAAATCAGGAGCAGGAAAATCTACGCTTATGCACATTATAGGGTGTATTGATTTCTTTGAAAGTGGGGAATATCTCTTAAATGGCAGACCGGTTGCGGGATTAGGTGACAGTGGACTTGCAAAGATAAGAAATAAAGAAATTGGCATAGTTATGCAGGATTTTGCTTTGATAGAAGATTATACAATACTTGAAAATGTTATGGTTCCGTTATATTTTTCAGATTGTGGGCTTAATACAATGAAGGTAACGGCTATGGACAGCATAAGAAAAGTCGGTATGGGTGATATAGCAAAGAAGTCGGTTAAGAAACTGTCAGGAGGACAAAAACAGCGTGTGGCGATAGCGAGAGCATTGGTGAATAATCCTTCTGTAATCCTTGCGGATGAGCCGACGGGAGCACTTGATACAGAGACTTCAGCGGATATTATGAATGTATTTAAAGAACTTAATAAGGAGGGTAAAACGGTTGTGATTATTACCCATGATAAGGAAGTTGCGGAAAAATGCGATAGAATTATAGAGATAAGTGACGGAAGAATTGTGTAAGGATATAAGGTAGTTATATAATGATTATTCTTGTAATAATGTCAATAATAGTACCGTTTATTATGCTGGGTGTGTCATCTATTAAGAGCATATTGATAGAAAATGAAGAGTAGTTGCAAAATCTTTTTTCATATTCTATAATTGTCTAAGAATAAATGAGATTTTACAGATTGAAAGGATATCAACCATGCATAGCTATCTTAGACCTATCGGTTTTAGCAGATATATAAATAAAGTAAGAGTCAATAAACTTATAGATAAAGTAATGGAAAAACCTGATTCAAAACTTGAACTTATGGTGACTACAGAGGAGACGATTTTTGAATTCAGGAAGGAATTTGCAGAGAATATGGGCCTGGTGATTCATGGAATTGTTAATGAGAGACAGGGATATGAGGTTGAATATTATTTCCCTTATTATGTAGGAAATAATGCCCACATAATGGAAGATATATCCATAGAGAAAAACGTATCGAATTCCTCATATTATGGAGCGTGTGAGGATGTAAGAGTAGGTGTGTCTCTCATATTTTATGTTCAGAATGGAATTGAGTACCTTCAGAGAAGTATGGAGGGAATCAGACTTTCGAGGTACACACCGGTAATGCTTAGTGCACTGGCACTGACAGGAAAAGTACTTCTTCCGGTTATGAAAACTAAGGAAGATATACAGAGAAATAAATCAGAACTTATAAATAAAAACAAGCTGATTGCCGCTGCGAAACGTGGTGATGAGGCTGCAATGGAAACATTGACAGTAGCTGATCTTGATACGTATACGAAGATATCGGGAAGAATATTAAAAGAAGATGTATTTTCGATAGTTGATTCAAGTTTTATGCCATATGGTGTGTCGTGTGACAGATATTCCATAATAGGAACGATAATGAGTATAAAAACTACGACCAATGTAATTACAAATGAAGAGATATATCAGATGGTTATAGATTGTAATGATGTTGTGTTTGATGTAGCGATAAATAAGGCTGACCTGATAGGAGAGCCGCAGGTGAATAGGAGATTTAAGGGAATAATATGGATGCAGGGAATAATATGTTTTACATAATTGACTATATCTGTAAAACATGTTATACTTTTTAAAGTGTCTCAATAGCTCAGTAGGATAGAGCGACCGCCTCCTAAGATATAACCATGGTTAGAGCCGTGAGATAGGAAAAGGCGGTAACTAAGAGTTCGATTTGAACTGTGGCATATAGAAATGTCGAAATAAGAAAACAGATGATTCATCACAAAAGTGATTGAGTTCATAAAGAAGGTCACCGTAACCGAAACAGGCTGAAAAGCTTGAAAATACGGCATTTGTTCTCGTAGTTAAATGGATATAACAAGCGCCTCCTAAGCGCTAGTTGTGGGTTCAATTCCCGCCGGGAACATCGATTTTTTGCAACAATGATCGTAAAAATTCATTGTTGCTTTTTTTATTTTATGGGGCTTGCGAGCACCGAAAAAATATAAAAATGAGTAATTGGAGCACCGAAAAGACAAAACGGGCACCGAGAACTAAATCTATCCAAGCACCCAATGGAGATAACTAAAGTGTAGGATAAGATTTAGGTTGTCAATGAATGTAAAAATGGTTTTCTTGCTTGAAGAAAACAGGCCTGACGAAGTATCGCTCAGATTAGATTAAAAATTCTAGTCTGGGAGATTTTTTTCGTTTAGGAAAAAGGAGGAAATGTCATTGAAAGAAGGTTACTATGAAATTATTTCAGGTCACAGAAGGAAATATGCAGCAGAGCGACTGGGCTATAAGAAAATTCCTGTGATTATCCGCATGATGCAGGATGATGAAGCTGTAGTAACTATGGTGGATTCCAATTTACAGAGAGAGCAGATTACACCAAGTGAAAAAGCATATGCCTACAAGATGAAATATGATGCCATTAAAAAGAAAGCAGGCAGAAAGAATTGTGGTCAAGTTGACCACAATACGGGAAAGAGAAGTATTGATGTGATCGGAGAACTTTGTGGAGATATCGGATTTGTGGAACGTAAAGGAAACAAAAAGACAAAGTACCTTCTTCCGACACATAAGGGAGTTGCACTGATCACGGTCATGCCGGAGCAGATCCAGTCCCCATTATAAAGTTATACTTAAATATGTACAATAAATATTAAATAAGAATGTACAGATGT
>ERZ1034998.717-NODE-717-length-21013-cov-9.203216_pt1 | contig 21013 bp, 20 predicted proteins | sample MGYA00520621_ERZ1034998 | MGnify/ENA primary metagenome ERZ1034998 (study PRJEB33766, sample SAMN09781748) | gut metagenome | biome: gut microbiome | host: Homo sapiens | place: Madagascar | study: EMG produced TPA metagenomics assembly of the PRJNA485056 data set...
GATATATAATATAGTGCAAATCATGTGTTAAGGAGGGAGAATATGTATGTCGGTGTTGACGTTTAAAGGCGGCGTTCATCCGTTTGACGGCAAGGCTATGTCTAAGGATACACCAATTGAAGAGTTAAAGCCGGGAAAAGAACTGGTATTTATGTTGTCGCAGCATATCGGTGCTCCGGCAGTGCCTCTTGTTGCAAAAGGTGACAGGGTGCTGATGGGGCAGAAGATAGCGGAGGGGCAGGCGTTTATATCTGCCAATATCCACTCGTCGGTATCAGGAACAGTTAAGAGTATTGAACCGAGACTTACAGCGACGGGAATGAAGGTAAACGCTATTATCGTCGAGAATGATGGGCTGTATGAATCGGTGGAGATTGAGCCTCAGACAAAGAGCATAGATGAACTTGAAGCTTCTGAAATCAGAGCCCTTGTTAAGGAAGCGGGAGTTGTCGGAATGGGTGGAGCAGGATTTCCTACCCACGTAAAGTTAAGCCCTAAGAATGAAGGCGACATTGATACGATTATAGTAAATGGAGCGGAGTGTGAGCCGTATCTTACATCAGATTACCGCAGAATGTTAGAGGAGACGGATAAGCTAATAGACGGACTTAAGATTGTTCTCAGAATTTTCCCAAAGGCAAAGGGGCATATTGCAATAGAGGATAATAAGCCTGATGCGATAAAGCTGTTAAGAGAGAGGACACAGGGAGAGGACAGGATTGTTGTCGATGCGCTTAAGACAAAGTATCCTCAGGGCGGTGAGCGCTGCCTCATCTATGCGGTGACAAAGCGGAAAATCAATTCTTCGATGCTCCCGGCAGATGCGGGATGTATTGTACATAATGTAGATACAATAGTGTCAATTTATAATGCGGTCATGGAGAAAAGGCCTCTGACGAAGCGCATAGTGACAGTTACCGGCGATGCGGTCAAAAATCCGAGAAATTTTCTGGTGTATGTCGGAACACCGTACACCGAGCTGGTTGAGGCGGCAGGCGGATTTGTAAGTGAGCCTGAGAAGATGATTTCGGGCGGACCGATGATGGGATTTGCGATGTACAGCCTCAATGTGCCTGTAACTAAGAACACGTCATCACTGCTTGCATTTGTGCATGACACTGTTAAAGATAAGACTGAGAGCCCTTGCATAAGATGCGGACGCTGCGGTGAGGTATGCCCTGAGAATCTTCTTCCGGCAAAGCTCTCCACGCTCGCAAGAAGAGGTGCCATGGATGCCTTTGTTGCCGGCTACGGCATGGAATGTGTTGAGTGTGGCTGCTGTTCATATATATGTCCTGCCGAAAGACAGCTCACACAGTCCATAAAGGCAATGAGAAAAATGGTAATGGCTGAGAGAAGAAAGAAATAGGAGGAAGAAGCGGTATGGCTTATGTATCATCATCACCACATGTGAGTGATAAGACAACAACCCGGACGATAATGCTTGACGTGATTATAGCACTTCTTCCGGCGACGATATTTGGTATTTATAATTTTGGCTGGAGAGCGGCACTTATAGTTGCCGTGTCCGTGCTTTCCTGCGTGGGAGCTGAGGCTGCCTACGAATTTTTGACGAAGAAGCCGATAACGGTAGCTGACTTGAGTGCGGTTGTCACGGGACTTCTGATAGCGCTTAACATGCCGTCGACAATGCCTGTCGGGCTTGTCATCTTGGGCTGTCTGTTTGCGATAATTGTAGTGAAACAGCTTTTTGGCGGACTTGGACAGAACTTTATGAACCCTGCGCTTGCGGCAAGATGCTTCCTACTCATCTCATTTGCGGGACATATGACTAACTTTGTGTATGACGGAGTTTCATCGGCGACGCCTCTTGCGGTTTTGAAGGCCGGCGGTGAGGTGGATGTGCTCTCAATGTTCATCGGAACAATCGGCGGAACAATCGGAGAGACCTCGGTTATAGCTATTCTTATCGGCGCAGTTTACCTTCTTGTGAGAAAGGTTATTTCAATCAGAATACCTCTTGCTTATATCGTAACATTTGCGGTATATACGCTTCTTTTCGGCGGAAGGGGAATCGACTTTACATATCTTGCAGCCGAGCTTTGCGGCGGCGGACTTATGCTCGGTGCATTTTTTATGGCGACGGACTATGTAACAAGCCCTGTGACAAAGAACGGAAAGATAGTTTTCGGTATCATCCTCGGCATTCTCACGGGAATATTCCGTTATCAGGGCAATTCGGCGGAGGGCGTGTCCTACGCAATCATCTTCTCGAACCTGCTGGTTCCTGTTATAGAGAAGCTTACTGCTCCTACCGCCTTCGGCGTTGTTAAGAAAAAAGCAAAGAAGGAGGGTAAGTAGATGAAAAGAATTGTTAAGGATACGCTTATCCTCTTCGCGATAACATTAATTGCGGGACTGCTCCTAGGAGGTGTCTATAAGATTACCAAGTCGCCTATCGAGGCACAGGCGAAGGCTAAGACTGAGAAGGCTTATAAGGCGGTTTTTCAGAAATATTATGAACGGGTGTCTGATGCGGATGGGGCTGCTGAGAGCATAGTATCGGCAATGAGCTTCAATGAGTGGAGTGCGGATGAGCTTGCACAGCTCACTGATGACTTTGGAAGGGAGCTCGGAGCCAACACAGCCAACACGCTGGACGCTCTTGTGACGGCTTATGATGGTGAGAGTGTGGCAGGTTATGTTGTGACGATTACCAATTCGGAGGCATATGGCGGAAGCATACAGATGTCGGTAGGAATACTTGCTGACGGAACGGTCGCAGGTGTTGAGATTCTTTCAATCAGTGAGACACCGGGACTTGGAATGAATGCACAGAATGACAGCTTCCTCGGACAGTTCACGGGTGTTGCGACAGACGCATTCACCTACACTAAGACAGGTAAACAGGCGGACAATGAGATTGATGCAATCTCATCCGCGACATATACAACCAAGTCCATGACTAACGGTGTGAATGCGGCTCTTGCGGCATACAGAGCTATGATGAAAAAAGGAGGTGCCATCGTAAATGAATAAGTGTGTTGAACGTCTTTACAACGGCATTGTAAAGGAGAATCCTACATTCGTGCTCATGCTCGGTATGTGTCCTACGCTTGCCGTAACGACAGCTGCGATTAACGGTGTCGGCATGGGACTTGCGTCGACAGTGGTTCTTACATTGTCCAATATTATGATTTCAATGCTGCGAAAGGTAATTCCGGGAAGAGTGAGAATGCCGGCATTTATCGTTATCGTAGCGACCTTCGTTACTGTGGTTGATTTCCTCATGCAGGCATACTGCCCGCCTTCACTTTATGATGCTCTCGGAATCTATATTCCGCTCATCGTTGTAAACTGTATTATTCTCGGACGTGCGGAAGCATATGCATCCAAGAATCCAGTGCTTCCTAGTATGTTTGACGGACTGGGAATGGGGCTTGGATTCACGGTGGGACTTACCGTGCTTGGTGCATTCAGAGAGCTTATCGGTGCAGGTACGGTATTCGGATTTCATATTATGCCGGCATCCTATGAGCCTATGATTATATTCATACTTCCTCCGGGAGCATTCTTCGTTCTTGCGGCACTTGTTGCAATTCAGAACAAGTTCAAGAACAAAAAGAAGAAGGAATACTCAGATATCGAAATCTGCAAGGATGGAGGCTGTGCTTCCTGTACGAACATGATGTGCGGCGGAAGAATCTTTGCGGAGAGTCAGAATGAGGCTGCTTCAAAAGTAGAGAATACGGTTAAGAAGGAGGAAGGCTGATGAAGGAGTTAATTCTTATTGCGATAGGCTCTGCACTTGTAAATAATGTTGTGCTCAGCCAGTTTCTTGGTATCTGTCCTTTCCTTGGAGTTTCCAAAAGAACGGACACTGCGGCAGGTATGGGAGGGGCGGTAATCTTCGTAATCACGATATCGTCACTTCTTACGAGCATAATATATAATTACCTGCTTGTGGGATTACATATTGAATATCTGAAGACCATCGTTTTTATTCTTGTGATTGCGGCACTTGTACAGTTCGTTGAGATGTTCCTTAAAAAGACCAGTCCGGCACTGTATAAATCACTCGGAGTGTATCTTCCGCTCATCACGACCAACTGCGCCGTGCTTGGAGTTGCACTTACCAATGTGCAGAAGGATTACGGCATATTGCCATCGGTTGTGAACGGATTCGCAACTGCCGTGGGCTTCACAATCTCCATCGTAATCCTTGCTGGTGTGAGAGAGCGTATTGAATACAACGACATTCCGGAGAGCTTTAAGGGTACGCCTATCGTCCTTGTAACAGCGGGACTTATGGCTATCGCCTTCATGGGCTTTTCCGGTATTATCTAGGGAGGTGCGGCAATGAACGGAGTATTGATTGCGGCGGCTGTCGTAGGTATATTGGGAATTATTATCGGTATTTTCCTCGGAGTATCGGGTGCGAAGTTCGAGGTCAAGGTGGACGAGAGGGAGACTCTTGTGCGTGAGCAGCTGCCTGGAAATAACTGCGGAGGCTGCGGCTATGCCGGCTGTGATGCTTATGCAAAGGCTATTGTCGAGAGCGGCGCACCGATTAATCTGTGTGCAAGCTGCAGTGCCGGTAATCTTGAGGTGATTTCATCAATTATGGGTGTTGAGGCGGAGGCTGCCGAGAAGAAGGTTGCCTATGTGAAGTGCTCGGGCGACTGCGATAAGGCAAAGACCAACTATGTGTACACGGGAATTGAGGACTGTAAGATTGCGGCGCAGATGCAGGGCGGCGGTCCTAAGGCATGCTCTTACGGCTGTCTCGGTTACGGAAGCTGTAAAAAGGCATGCTCATATAACGCTATCACAATAGTGAACGGGCTGCCGGTTGTGGATGAAGAAAAATGTGTCGGCTGCGGAAGCTGTGTGGTTACATGTCCTAAGCAGCTTATGGCACTCCGCCCGGTTAGAAAGAGAACGGTTGCTCTCGCATGTAACTCACCTGAGAAGGGTAAGCCTGTCATGGATGTCTGCTCGGCGGGCTGTATCGGCTGTACGCTCTGCACGAAGGAGTGTCCGTTCGGTGCAATCACGATGAACGGGAACATTCCTGTGATTGATTATGAGAAGTGCAAGGGCTGCGGCAAGTGTGCGCTGAAGTGCCCGAAGAAGGTAATTAAGCTGGTGCAGGGGTAAGGGGGACTGCAGCCAATGGTCTCAGAGCTGTAATGTGTATGCATTGCGGCTCTGAGTTTTTTATATTAAGAAAAATATTATGATGAAAAATTTACAATTTGAGTGTATAACGGATTATATTTATACATATCAGCTCCGTTGTACGAAGCGAGGTGTTCTAATGTCCCTGTTTTTTTGCCGTCTGTTTGTTAAAAACTACCGTTTACGTTAAAATAGTGGATAATGTTTTTTTTGAATATATAATGAGAGACAGAAAGGAGGTAAGGTATGAAGCTGAATATCAAGATTGACACATCAGTTGAGGAGCCGGAGGCATTGATTATCACTCCGAGGATGAGTGAAGAGGTTAATAAAATTGTTGATTACATAGGGAGGCTTAACGGAGAGCCAACGGTGATTTCGGGTGTGAAGGATGACAAGGTGGAGATACTGGAGCAGGGTGAGTTTATAAGGGCTTATGCGGAGGGAGGAAAGGTATTTGTAAGAACGGAGAAGGGTCTGTATCAGATCAGACTTCGATTGTATGAGCTGGAGGAACGCTTGGATGGCAGTATATTTGTGAGAATTTCCAATTCGGAAATCGTAAATTTGAAAAAGGTTAAAAGCATAGATTTGAGCTTTGTCGGGACTATCTGCATGGAAATGTCGGACGGGGATGTAAGCTATGTTTCAAGAAGATATGTTTCTAAAATCAAGAAGATATTGGGATTGTGAGGTGTTTAGAATGAAGAAAAAAATATTAATCAGAGCATTTTTTGGTGCGCTTATCGGAATCGTAATAAACTACCTGATAACGATAGTTATTTCAGCAGTAATAGGGGACGGAACTTTTTACCCATGCGTGCCAGGCTTTACGGAGCGTTATGGCAATGAGGTGACGGCAGTGATTGTTCAGACGATACTTAGTGCGGTTTTGGGTGGCGGATTTTCGATGGCATCGCTTATATGGGAGAAGGATGACTGGAGCCTGCTAAAGCAGACCGGAGTGTATTTTGCAATAATAACGGTTCTAATGATGACGGTTGCATATACATGCGAATGGATGGAACATTCGCTCAGAGGAGTTTTGACATACTTTGGAATATTCTTTGGAATTTTTGTTGTAATCTGGATAATAAGGTATATGTCGTGGAAAATACGAATTTCCAAAATAAAAGAAAAGCTTATAAAAAATGAGTGAAAGAGAATGTGACGGCGGGTGGGAGCGTCAATAATAAAATATAATGGCAAGTTTGCGGGATGTGTGGTAAAATATCAGAGAAAAATTTGAAAATTATCGTAAGCACCGAGCATAATACAATGAAAAAAATATCAAAAATTCGTGAAAATGACATACTTTTGGGTGCGGGGCTTCTTTTGGGAGCCATGTGTCTTTGGTGTGTCATTTATTTTGCGGGGAGAAATATGGACAAAAATGCGCTCACGGTTGTGATTACCGTGGACGGGCAGGAGTATTACACGGGAAGTTTGATTGAAAGCGGAGCAGGGGAGAACAATACGGGAAGTACCGTTGGCAATAAAAGAGAGATAGATGTCGATGGTCACAATAAGGTGGTTATCGCAGACGGCGAGGTATGGATGGAGTCCGCCGACTGCCCGGATAAGCTGTGTATTTCGCAGGGAAAGATAAGCAAGACGGGGCAGACGATTATATGTCTGCCGAATAAGACCATGGTGACGATTAAAGGGGGAAAGAGCGAATATGACGGGGTGGCACAGTGAAAAAGACGGATATTAAAAGGGTTGCCTTCTGCGGTATGTTCACCGCCGTGGCGATTATAATGGGGTACATAGAGAGCTTTATAGTGATACCGGGGCTGCTGCCGGGAATGAAGCTTGGGCTTGCCAACTGCGTCATACTTTTTGTGCTCATGAGATATGGGCTGACGAGTGCGGCACTTGTGAGCCTTGTTAGAATAATTGTTGTGAACAGTCTGTTCGGCAACATGACGGCTGCGGCGTTTTCGCTTGCGGGGGCGGCGCTTAGTATATTTGTTATGGGCCTGCTTAAAAAGAGCGGACGCTTTTCAACGGTCGGAATGAGCCTTGCGGGAGGTGTGGCACATAATCTGGGGCAGGTGCTTGTGGCAATGCTTATATTTGATAATGTGGGAATGTTCTGTTATTTTCCGATGCTGATTGTGGCAGGTGTTGCAGCGGGAGTTTTTGTGGGAATACTTGCGGGACTTGCAATCAGTAAAATGGATAAAGTTACTAAAATATAGCTAAGAAATGAAAACAGGATGGATATTGGTTGGTGGAATGAAAAAAACATGATATAATAAGTCCATCAATAGTAATGCAGTGTGGCTGCTTGCAGACAAAACAGCATTACTATTAGATGGGCAAACAGACATGAGCATGTAAATCGTTCAGTTTGCTGAATGAGTGGAATGCGAATGGCTGTTGCGATTTTGGGAGTTCGAAGAACGGAGAAATCGCAATTATTATGATATGATATAATGTGTACGGGAAAGATGTACAGTACAAAATGATATGTATGGAGGAGATGCTTATGAAGTCAAAATTTGGTGCAAGATTGCGAAAAATTATTTTTTCTGCCGTGGCTTTGATACTGTTTCTTGTGGCAACCAATCCGGCTATACTGTGGTTTTTGCCGGAAAATACTAAGGAATCTATTTCGGAATCGTGGCAGAGGGTGTTTGGTGATGTGGGAAATGTGACCAGGACAATACATATCAACTGGATCACGATTTTTCAGGTGGCTGCCATAATTCTTTTAATGATGCTTGTTGCAAATGTTTGTAAGTTTGTTATTGAGCGTATACATCCTAAGACAGGAAAGGGAAAAAGTGTACACTCACTTATTTCAAGCATCATAACTTATATGATTTTCCTTGTGGCATGTGTATGGTGTCTTGCGGTTATCGGAGTGAATATAAGCACAATATTTGCAAGCATAGGAATACTGGCACTCATAATAGGCTTTGCGGCTGAGAGCCTTATTGCTGATATTATAACGGGAATTTTCCTCGTGTTTGAGGATGAATTTAACGTGGGAGACATTATCGAGATTGGGAGCTTCAGGGGAGAGGTTGTGAGTATAGGTGTCCGTGTTACCTGTGTGCGCGACAGCGGCGGAAATGTCAAGATGATTAATAATTCGGACATAAGAAATGTGCTCAACCGCTCTAAGTCGGTAAGCAAAGCCGTGTGCGATGTCCCGATTTCGTATAATGCGGATTTGAGTGAAGTGGAGGCTGTGCTTGAAAAAATTCTGAAGGGGCTTCCCGGGAATTATCCGGAGGTATTTAGTGAGCCTGTGAGTTATGCAGGTGTTCAGGAACTTGCCGAGAGCTCGGTTAATTTAAGGATTGTAGCGACGGTGTCGGAGAAAAATGTATATACTGCTGTAAGAATTATGAACAGGGAGGTCAAGCTTGGCTTTGACAAGGCGGGAATTGAGATACCGTTCCCACAGGTTGTTGTACACATGTCGTAAGGTGGTGAGATTCCATGAAGGAAAATAAAAGACTTGATGAGTTTGGCACTCCGATGAAGGAGTATGATTTACCTGAGGAATATCCTTCGACAATCGGCACTGATATCGAGGATGGGGAAGAAAAGGCGAACCGTGACAGAAAAAATTCTCGGAGGAAGCGGACAAAAAAGTGTTGTATGCTTTTTTCATCGGTGGTTGCAGGCATTGTGGTGATATACAGTTCGTTCAATATTGATATTCTCAAAAATGATATTTTTGCTGATAGTCGCAGGGAGGAAGCTATAGAAACCGTTGAGACGGATACCGTAAGGGATATTGTTGAAGAGACAAGCACTGAGGTGACAGATAAGCCGGCAAGTTCCGATGGGGTTGACTATATCGGTGAATGTGCTGACGATGAATTTCCGGTACTGCCGAATATGGCTGTTGATTCATCAATGAATGAGGATTTCATAATAGTTGTGGATGAGGATAATTCGGACGGAATATATATCCACCTCAATGACAGACTTATCGGTGATAGGGGGATGGTTGATAATATTACTTATGATGAGAATACGAATACACTTACACTGGATAATGCAAATGCCGATGTCATAGTGGCTAATCTTATGGGAAATGGATTTAAGATGGAACTTATAGGAGAAAGTCACATAGGAATGCTCCTTGTATATGGCTTCTATTATGGTGGAAGTGTCACATTTACAGGGGACGGAACAATCTATGTCAATGAGAATTATGAAAATGATATAGGAATTGTGCTTGAAGCAGAGTATTCTAAAAGCTGTATAATGGTGGATAAAGAAGTAACCATAAATGCCTACGGAATATCTGCGGCAATCATGGTGTTCGACACGAAAGCGGATAAGGGCTTGTACTACCTTAAACCTCAAAAGTTAGACAGGGGAATGAGATTGGCAGAGCACAGAAGAATGTATGGTGTAAGCGGTGAGGAAAGCCATGGTGAAAGGGATGACTGGACTATAGTAGATATTGATGACAACAGCAGTATAATCACCAAGCTTGTTATAAGCCCGCAATGATTTCAACGCAGAATAAGCAATCCCCCGCTTCAAGTGTGTAGAGCACTAAGCGGTGGGTAAGGGGGATGCTTATGTCAGTGGGAGTTAAAAGCTCCCACTGACAGTTCGCAAAGCGACTGCGTTCATGAGCAAGTAGCCAAAGCGGATTGCGAATGTCTGCTTTACCACTAAAACGGCTCACGCGTAAGCATGAGCCGTTTTAGTATGTAAAAAATCATTTTTGCCGGAATATCTCTTCAAGATCCCTTTTGACAGCCTGTTCCTCAAGCTTCAGTTCAGGATGTTCCTCAATCTCTTCCTTGATGAACATTAGTAAGAAGCTGATAAGAAGGAGTCCGCTTGAAAGCCATATAGTGTGCATGCCAAGCTTCGGTATGAAAAGACTTCCGATGCCTGCGCCTATCGCAAACAGAAAGATTATACCAAAGTAATATGATGCTTTATATAGGATTTCTTTGTTGTGTGTCTTGCGGTATGCACACAGGGAATCCATGCCGCTTCGGAGATTTCCGATACACATGGTGCTTGCATATGCGTATCCGTTCACCTTTCGGAAGGTCTGAACCTGCATAGCACAGGAGAAGGAGACTATTGCGTTGGCTATGAGGTTCATGTTCCCGGGCATGAAGCCGACGAAGAAGAGAAGTATAATCTCAAGGATTAACACAAGCTGTCTCCAGTGTATGCGTCGGGCATTCTGATAACGCTCACGGATAAGTTCGGCGGCTGCCACACCGAGTGCAAAAAATATGAGCGGAACAAGATAGTGCATTCCGGCACGAAAATTCCCTTCAAAAATATGCTGGCTTAAAAGGACAATGTTTCCCGTCTGTGCGTTGGCAAATACCTTTCCTCTTGAAATATAGGTGTAGGCATCCTGAAGTCCGCCTGACAATGATAAAAATGATGCTGTGAGGAACGCCTCCGACATCTGTTTGTGTGATTTTAACCTTGATGATAGTTTCATAGCTGCTCCTAGAATATGTTATATAACACTTTCTGAATAATAGCAGAAATATATAATTACGTCAAACATTAAGGTTGCAAAACTGTCATTTTAAGGTTATTATATAAACAAATGTTTTGGTGCGGGACGGTACCTGACAGAATATCATTTGTTTTTTGAAAGGACTTATTTAATTATGAAGGGTGAAGTATTCCAGATTTGCAGTATAGTTACATCCGCAAAGAATGCGTTAAATACAAAGACATTTATACAGTATGAACCGCTCAGCTATGAGCGCAGCACGGTCTTTCAGTTCGTGCCTGAGGCAGAGGGCGAAAAGGGCGAGATTATAGAGGATGTTGAGGGCTGGTATGCAAGATGTGTGTATAACGGCATGGATGACATAAAGATACTTGCACCGACAGGTGTCAAGGACAGAAGAATCCTCGGCTTTGTGAACACATCTCAGAACATTATGCTCTGCTTTTATCCTGACGATGTCATACATATGTGGATGCCGAGATGGATTCCTGACAAGGATAAGAAGGGCTGGAGAATAATTTTTCAGGAAAAGGTATGGGAGAACCATCCGACAGGAAAGCCTGTATATAAGGATAACACGGAAGAATTCAAGCAGGTTCTCGGAGATATCGGAAAGTTTGCAAGAGAAATCGGCTTTGAACATTGGGGACAGGTGTTTGACCGCTCAATCAGTATGCTCAATGGTGATTTTGACTATGAGACGTATGATAAGGAGGTTGAGGAGAAGTTCAGACAGATGGGAAGAATTGTTCCGGCAAGAAAGCATCTTGATATTCCGGGACATAATAAGGATTTGTTCGAGGCGGCTTCTAATGCGGATGTGTTTGGCGGTATGGGATCCTGGAATGACTCTCCGGCAGGTGCGGCGGCGGAGAAGGGCAGAGAGAAAGAATACAATGAGCTGTCTGACAAGCTGTTTAATCAGATTGCGATTGCTGTAATGTATTCCATAAATCAGTGGTAGGTTAAGGATATGATTTCATATATTAAGGGTGAATTGGTTGAGGTTACGGAGAACTCCATAGTCTTAGATCATCAGGGAATGGGATTTTCCATAATGATGCCCGGGTCAATACTTGATAAGCTTCCACAGATTGGAAGTGAACTCAAGGTGCATACATATCTGTATGTCAAGGAGGATATTCTTGACCTGTACGGATTTCTCACAAGGGATGACTTAAAGATTTTTAAGCTTCTCATCACTGTGAACGGAATCGGACCGAAGGGTGCGCTTGCAATTTTGTCGGCACTGTCGCCGGATGACTTAAGATTTGCAGTACTCGCGGGGGATGCCAAGACGATATCTAAGGCACCCGGAATAGGAAGCAAGACGGCACAGAAGCTTATAATTGAGCTCAAGGACAAGCTTAAGATAGAGGATGTGCTTGACGGTGCAGGTGAGGGCTATGTCTCACAGGATAACATGGCGGATACGGCATCAGCTGAGGCGGTTATGGCACTGACTTCACTTGGATATTCGGCGGCTGATGCAACAAGGGCTGTCAGGATGGTTGAGAATGTACAGAGTATGGACTCGGAGGCAATTCTTAAGGCGGCACTTAAGAAGCTGGCATTTATGTAGAGATTAAGAGGTAATTGCAGATGGAGAAGAGGATGATTTCCACTGAGTTTACGGAGGAGGATATGCCTATTGAGGCAGGTCTTCGTCCGCTTACGCTGGCTGATTACATCGGTCAGGAGAAGGTGAAAAAGAATCTCAAGGTATATATTGAGGCAGCCAGGAGCAGGCAGGAGGCACTTGACCACTGCCTTTTTTACGGTCCTCCGGGACTTGGAAAGACTACGCTTGCAGGTATTATCGCAAATGAGATGGGGGTGCATCTTAAGATAACATCGGGACCGGCGATTGAGAAGCCGGGAGATATGGCGGCGATTCTCAATAATCTGCAGGAGGGCGATCTGCTCTTTGTGGATGAGATTCACAGGCTCAACAGACAGGTTGAGGAGGTTCTCTATCCGGCGATGGAGGATTTTGCGATTGATATAATGATTGGCAAGGGTTCATCGGCACGTTCAATACGTCTTGATCTTCCTAAGTTCACGCTTGTGGGGGCAACCACAAGAGCAGGACTTTTGACGGCACCGTTAAGAGATCGATTCGGTGTTATATGCAAGATGGATTTTTATACAGAGGATGAACTTAAAAGCATTATACTTCGTTCTGCACAGGTGCTTGGTGTGGAGATAGATGATGCGGGTGCATGTGAGATGGCAAGAAGGTCGAGAGGAACTCCAAGACTTGCCAACAGACTGTTGAAGAGAGTCAGGGATTTTGCACAGGTTCAGTATAATGGCAGGATAGATTATGAGGTGGCGAGAGCATCGCTTGACAGGATGGACGTGGATAAGCTTGGACTTGACAGAAGTGATAGACTGCTTTTGTCGACAATTATGGAGAAATTCTCAGGCGGTCCGGTGGGGCTTGACACTTTGGCGGCGGCTATAGGTGAAGATGCCGGGACGATAGAGGATGTATATGAGCCGTATCTTATACAGAACGGGCTTATCAACCGCACGCCGAAGGGGCGTGTTGCCACTGAACTGTGTTATAAGCATTTTGGCATAAGCAGGTAGAATATGGATGGAATGAAAGTAATTGCCCATATATACACGGATTTTGATGAAAAGTTCGGCATACCAAGGCAGAGCGGAATTGTGGAGGCAAGCAGAGGACGTATTGTATTTGAACCTGAGTACAGGAATGAGGACGCACTGCTTGGCATTGAAGGTTACTCGCATTTATGGCTCGTGTGGAAATTTTCGAAAAGCGTGAGGGACGAATGGAGTGCGACCGTGCGGCCGCCGAGACTTGGAGGCAATAAGCGTATGGGTGTATTTGCAACGCGCTCTCCGTTCAGACCGAATCCGATAGGCTTGTCGAGTGTGCGGTTATTGGAAGTAAGACACGGCACGGAGAATGGTGCGGAGCTTATTGTCTCGGGAGTTGATATGTTAAGCGGAACACCGGTTTATGATATCAAGCCATATCTTGCGTATACGGACAGTCATGCTGACGCAGTCGGGGGATTTGCGGATGAGGTCATGGAATATAAAGTTCAGGTAAATATTCCGGCGGATATCGAGGAGAAAATCATTGCTGACGGACATTATGAGCTTAAGGAGCTTTTGGCACAGGATCCAAGACCCGGATATAAGAATGACGCGGAGGATTCACGGAGAGTATACGGAATGAGTTATGCGGGACATAATGTGAAATTTACGGTCAGTGAAGGCGTGCTCACGGTCGTAGCGTATGAAAGCATATAGTTTTTAAAGCATATAAAGTTTAGGTTATAAGAAAAGCATCAAATTTTTATTGTGTGACGTAATTTTATGTGTTATACTTTATAATATGATATCAGGGTCAAAAGGTCAGAAGTCCGATGCAAGCTTGCTTGCGTGAGGATTTTTGACGTTGTGACCCGCCAAAAATATGAGTAAGTAGCCATTTTTCAAAGAAAAATGTGCGAATTACGAATGTTATTGAGAATTGTGGGAGCACGCAGTGCGGAGCAATTCGATATCATAGAGGTCAAAATACCTTTTGACCTCAACATCATAATATGTATGTACAATAAGGATAAGGAGTGGATTGTATGTCGGCAAAAAACGAGGCGGAAGTGCTGATAGGCGGCAAGGTGCTGACACTTAGCGGCTACGAGAGTCAGGAATATTTACAGAAGGTAGCTGCTTATCTGAATAATAAGCTGACGGATTGCAAGCAGTCGGAATCATTCAGAAGACAGGCTTTGGAGCTTCAGAACATTATGATCCAATTGAATATAGCGGATGATTATTTTAAGGCTAAGAAGATAGCTGATACTCTTGAGGGGGATCTTGAGAGCAAAGACAAGGAAATCTATGACCTTAAGCATGAGCTTATTGCCCTCCAGATTAAGTTTGATAATCAGGCAGGAGAGATTAAGCAGCTTAAGAAGGATATACAGGAATATCAGAATACTATTATCAAGCTGGAGACGCAAAAGGATACGAAGGATTGATTATCGGGGGATTTCCGCATGGAAAGCCCCCGTTTTTGGGTTTTTATGAGAGAATACGGAGGCTGTTATGGCAGTTAATTATGATGACAAAATAAAGGCAGAGATATTAGCACCTGCCGGGACTTATGAATGTTTCAGGGCGGCAATAAATGCCGGGGCTGATGCGGTTTATCTTGGCGGAAGTATGTTCGGGGCGAGAGCCTTTGCGGGAAACTTTGCCGAGGATGAGCTGTTAAAGGCGATCAAGACAGCGCATCTGTATGGAAGAAAGGTGTATCTGACGGTCAATACACTGCTTAGAAATGATGAGATAACAAGACTTGGGGATTATATCAGGCCTTATTATGAGGCGGGGCTTGATGCCGTGATTGTTCAGGATTACGGCGTGTTCTCAGTGCTCCGCGATAATTTCCCGGGACTTGCTCTTCATGCGAGCACTCAGATGACCATAACAGGAAAGTACGGTGCACGGCTTTTAAAGGAGATGGGAGCTGACAGGGTTGTGACTGCAAGAGAGCTGTCGGTTGCTGAAATCAGGGATATACACGATAATGTGGATGTGGAGATAGAGAGCTTTGTACATGGTGCACTGTGTTACTGCTATTCGGGACAGTGCCTGTTAAGCAGCATGATAGGCGGAAGAAGCGGTAACCGCGGGCGCTGTGCGCAGCCGTGCAGACTGCTCTATGGCATGAACGGTGGCAATGAGGCATATCTGTTAAGTCCTAAGGATATGTGCACGATAGAATCAATTCCGGATATCTTAGAGTCGGGAGTATACTCACTTAAGATCGAAGGAAGAATGAAGAGTCCTGAGTATGTGGCAGGGGTAACGGCGGCATACAGAAAATATGTCGACATGTACCTTGAAAAGGGACGTGAAGGATTTCATGTCGATAAAGATGACATCAAAAAGCTTATGGATTTGTATAATCGTGGAGGCTTCTGCAAGGGATATTATTATTCACATAATGACAAAAATATGATGACATTTGACAGGCCTAATCATCGTGGAATTATGGTCGGAACAGTCAGGAATGGGGAGCTTATTCTCATAGAGCCGGTAAACGCGGGAGATGTGCTGGAGTTTTGCGACGGAAGCGAGTACACGGTGCCAGGCTCAAAGAAGGACGGAAAGCTGCTGCTTCCCAAGGGCTTTGCAAGGAATGTGAAGAATTCATCGCCGGTGTACAGAACAAGAAATAATGCCCTCCTTTCAGATATAAGAGCGGGATATATTGATAACGATATCAGGCTTCCTGTAAGAATGAGTATATACCTTGCACCCGGTGAGCAGGCAAGGCTTACCGTGAGTCTTAAAAAGAATTATGATGAAGAGAATGTCGAGAATAAGGAGGTTACGGTATATTCGGAGGTCATTGAAGCATCGGATAAGCACCCGGCTTCAAGAGCGGATGTATTAAAACAGCTTAAGAAGCTTGGAACAACCATATTCTCATGCGAAGATGACGATATTATAACGGATATTCAGAGAAATCCGTTTGTTCCGGTGAAGCTTTTAAATGATTTAAGAAGAAATGCAATTGAAAAATTAGAGGGTACGATGATTGGGGGCAGCTCAGAGCATAAGCATAATGGCACACGGGAAGAATCAGGTGTGACAGAGAATATAAGTATGCTGAAGCCTGACAGCCTGTATACAAATAATACAAAGAACGGAACCTTTAACGTTCTTGTAATGACACATAAGCAGTTAAGTGCCGTACTGCGTGCGGCAGAGCGTAAAAGTGCCATAGCACTGGTATATGTATCGACTGAGCTTGAGGGCATTGACGGTGCGCTCAGGATGAAGAGCATGATTGACAGTCATAATGAGAAAAATCCCGGTAATGAACTTGGCGCATACCTTGCAATGCCATATATATTCAGAAAAAATACGGCTGCAATATATGATTCGAGATTAAAAGATATTGAGAATGCCGGCTTTGACGGTATGCTTATAAGGAGCCCTGAGGAGCTTATGTATGTGAGGGAGAAGGGCTTGTATGAGCTGTATCATGGAGACATAACTGCCGATTACAATATGTATACTTACAATAAAGATGCCGTGTCTGCGTATGAGACACTTGGAATAAAGAATTTTACATTGTCCGAGGAGCTGAATGCAGGACAGCTTAAAGGCCTGCTAAAGAGCATCAGAGGGGAAAACATATATACTGAAAAGCTTGTGTACGGTTATGTTCCACTCATGGTTACTGCCGGCTGCACGCTCAAGTATGTCTCAAAGGACAAGCCGTGCGGCAGAGCGGGTGTATACAGCCTCAGGGATAGGAAGGGCAAGATGCTTTCTGCAATTAACTGCTGCCATTATTGCTATAACCTTATATACAACAGCGTGCCGGAAATTCTTTTAGACAAGCTTTGCGAGTTAAAAGATATGGGAGTTGATGGTATGAGAGTGGCATTTTCTGTTGAGAATGAAGAGGAGACACAGGCAGTGCTTGAACTTGCGGTTAATGCAGCGGCGGGAGACTGTTCGATAGAGGCAGGACGAGGTGCTGACGGATATACAAGAGGACATTATAACAGAGGAGTTGATTGATTGACTAACATAACGACTATTAATATAATTACTGCCGTATCAAAGTATATTTTCATACTCCTGGGAGCAGTTTTCTGCCTTCATGGATTTTTAGGGCATGTTTTTTATAAAAAGAGAAGAGCGCAGGGAAAGTTAAGAAAAGGAATTGTTCAGATAATTATCGTCCTGTTTATGACTGTTCTGGGAAATATTGTTCTGTTTTTGAACCGGCAGGATTTTTTGTTTATTGTTTTTTTGTTTATGGAAATTTTTTATTTTTTCTTTCTGCTCAATATTTTTCCTATGATTTACAGAAAGTGTAACAGAATTCTGTTAAATGACATGGCCTTTCTGATGTGTGTAGGCATGATTATGCTTGCAAGGCTTGATACGGATAAGCTGATAAGACAGTATGTTCTTATATGGGCGGGAACGATTATACTTCTTCTGGTTCCGATAGTTGTCGAGAAGCTGCATTTTCTTATAAAGCTTGATGTGCTTTACTGCATAGCCGGTATCGTGCTGCTTGGTTTTGTTTTTGTTATGGGAAACACGGTTTACGGGGCAAATCTGTCAATAAATATCGGAAGCTTTTCGCTGCAGCCGTCCGAGTTTGTGAAGCTGACGTATGTTATGTTCATAGCGTGCATGCTGTATAAGGGGACATCGACAAAAAAAGTTGTTATAACATCTGTATGTGCGGCGGCACATGTTCTTATACTTGTGGTGTCAAATGACCTCGGCGCGGCACTTATTTTCTATGTGACTTATGTTGTGATGCTTTACGATGCAACACACAGGCACAGATATCTTGTTCTTGGAGGATTGTGCGGAATCGTTGCGGGAGTCGGGGCGTATTTTGCGGTGGCCCATGTGCGGGTCAGAGTCGATGTGTGGCTTAATCCGTTCAAGTACATTGACGGAAAGGGGTACCAGCTTGTTCAGTCGATATATGCCATAGGAAACGGAAGCTGGTTTGGAACAGGTCTTACAAAAGGACTTCCGGGTTCGATTCCCGTTGTCACCAAGGATTTTATTTTTCCGGCAATCTCCGAGGAGTTCGGAGGTCTCTTCGGAATTCTTGTAATAATGGTATGTCTTAATGTGTTCCTTGAGATTATAACCGTTCTCTCAGAGAGCAGGGATACATTTAACAGACAACTGTTAGGCGGATTCGGAATAATGTATATTTTTCAGTGCTTCCTTAACATAGGAGGTACAATCAACTGTATACCGAGCACGGGCGTTACGCTCCCGTTCGTGAGTTATGGAGGAAGTTCGGTAATCAGTTCGATGATTATGATTGCGATTATACAGGGAGTTGCGGCTAAGAATCTTGAACCTGAGAATGATGAGGTGAATGTACGCTCGCCGAGGATGGTTGTCGGGAGTCTTGCGCTGGTGCTTCTGATAAGTGGTTTCTATATATACAGTCTTGCGTCGTTTGATGAGAATATACTTGACAGTACCTACAACAGAAGATTGAGCAAGATGAAGGAACAGACGATGCGCGGTTCCATATATGCGGAATCGGGTGAGGAGCTTGCGTATACGGACACGGAGGATTCGGGTGCGGAAAACAGAGTGTACAATTACGGCAGACTATTTTCACATGTTATCGGGTATACCTACGGCGAAGGAGCAGGTCTTGAGGGAGTGCTGGACTATCAGCTTTCAAGGAGCAGTGACACATTTGACAATAAGCTTCATGCGGAGCTTACGGGGCAAAAGTATCGTGGTAACAGCGTTGTCACCACACTCGATTTCGATATGCAGCTTGCAGCATACAATGCGTTGGGAGAAAATGACGGGGCGGTTGTGGTGATGGACAGAAACGGAGCAATAATTGCCATGGTGTCAAAGCCGGACTTTAATCCTAACACATTTATGACTCAGGGAGTTGACCCGGATGCGGATGCACCGCTTCTAAACAGAGCGGTTTCGGGGCTTTATCCGCCGGGTTCGACATTTAAGACGCTTACGCTTCTCTCTTATTACAGAGAATGTGTTGAGAGCGGAAATTTTGAAAGATTTGCACAGTTCGTGTATGAATGTAATGGTGTATTTACGAAGGATAATATATCAATCGCATGCGTCGGACATACTGCACATGGAAGTGTTGACACATACGGTGCATTCGCGCATTCCTGCAACGGCGCGTTTATAACGATGGGACTTGACACGGAGATTACGCGGAGCATTGCAACGGCGGAGGAACTTCTGTTCAACCGGGAGCTTCATTATCATGACGGAATAGGACTTGTCACTGCAAAATCACAATATGTGCTTGACAATGAGTCGGCTGAGTGGGAGATAATGCAGACGAGCTTCGGACAGGGAAATACCCTTATCACACCGATTCACAATGCACTGATAATGCAGGCTGTGGCAAACGGCGGAGTGCTGTATGAGCCGTATATCGTAAGCGGAATACTTTCACCGGACGGAGATACTGTGTATTCCTATGACGGAAGTTCGGGAGGGGAATATTACGGAAGTGTTATGAGCGGCGACGAGGCAAAGATGCTTTCCGAGCATCTTGCCGAGGTTATAGAGGTCAGTTTTTCACATGTATTTTCGGATGCGCCGTATACCGTGTGCGGCAAATCGGGTACTGCACAGTATGGAACGCAGGGGTATGAACATTCTCTTTTTGCGGGATATATGTCGGAGAATGAGCCTGAGATAATAGTGAGCGTTGTGCTCGAAGGCTACAATAAGAACGGAGCACCTGACAGATATGCGGTTAATGTCGCAAGAGATATTTTTGATGCATGGTATGATAAAAAACATTGATATTGTTTGAAAACTGGTTTATACTATACTCAAGTCATATGTGACACACCATGATACAGGAGGAATTGCAGTGATAGAAGCAACGAGCTGTGGCGGTGTGGTTATATTCAGAGGAAAGATACTTGTTCTTTACAAGAATTACAGGAACAAGTATGAAGGCTGGGTGCTTCCGAAGGGAACCGTCGAGGAAGGCGAAGATTATAAGGAGACGGCACTTCGTGAGGTGAAGGAAGAGACAGGAGTATCAGCCCAGATTATCAAGTATGTAGGCAGAAGCCAGTACACTTTTTCGGTGCCGTCGGATGTGGTGGACAAGGAAGTCCACTGGTATCTGATGATGGCTGACAGCTATTACAGCAAGCCGCAGAAGGAGGAATTTTTTGAGGATTCGGGATATTATAAGTTCCACGAGGCGTATCATCTTCTCAAGTTTTCTAATGAAAAACAGATTTTAGAGAAGGCGTATGCAGAGTATCTTGAACTCAAGAAAGCGAATCTGTGGGGTAACAGAAAGTATTATTAGTCATATTCGCCACTTATGATGAACAAAAAATAACCGCGGAATCAACCGCGGTTATTTTTTAGTGCGGATGGCGGGAGTCGAACCCGCACGATGTTGCCATCGGCAGATTTTGAGTCTGCTGCGTCTGCCATTTCGCCACATCCGCGCACTTGTACATAATAACAGATAAGGAGGAAAAAAGCAAATGTTTTTTTCGATGCATGAAAAAATAAATGGTTGCTCTTAATGATACATTGTGCTAAAATAACTGTATTATGCGGTTTTACAGAGCGCAGACTGATGAGAGAGGCGGATTTATATGGCAGAAAGCAGCGGAAAATATGACTCTGACGACAGTGTTTTTTTGGACTTCGGACCTGAACCGATAGGCAAGGACGTGTATGATGAGGTTGTCAACAAGGAACTTGAGGCGGCGAGGGAGCAGACGGGAAAACATAAAAGAAAATACACGGGAGTACGGAGAGATGCAAGGAAACATAATTTTGCATTTACATCAAAAATAAAGAAGATTAAAA
>ERZ1034998.718-NODE-718-length-20986-cov-8.914863_pt1 | contig 20986 bp, 16 predicted proteins | sample MGYA00520621_ERZ1034998 | MGnify/ENA primary metagenome ERZ1034998 (study PRJEB33766, sample SAMN09781748) | gut metagenome | biome: gut microbiome | host: Homo sapiens | place: Madagascar | study: EMG produced TPA metagenomics assembly of the PRJNA485056 data set...
ATTTTTTATATTTTTTTTATGCTTTCGTGAATATTTGAACACATTTTGCATATATATTTAGGGATAAAGATATTATCAGGCGTACAGTATCGTGATTAAGGAATACGATGCCGCCAAAAATGAAGGGAGAAACAGAAGAATGCTTGACAAAGTAATTGAAAACAACAGGGTAACAATCATTGGTGAGGTTGTTTCGGATTTCACCTACAGCCATGAGGTCTTTGGGGAGGGATTCTACATGGTTGACATTGCAGTGAATCGATTGAGTAACAGCGTCGACATCATACCGCTTATGGTGTCGGAGAGACTTGTCGATGTGACGGAGGATTACCGTGGAATGATTATCGAGGCTACAGGACAGTTCCGTTCGTATAACCGCCATGAGGAGAATCACAACCGTCTCGTACTTTCCATTTTTGCGAGGGAATTCGCTCTTGCCGAGGAGACAGAGGAGGCAACTAATACCAACCAGATATTCCTTGACGGATATATCTGTAAGCCGCCTGTTTACAGAAAGACTCCTCTCGGAAGAGAGATAGCGGATATTCTTATTGCCGTCAACCGTCCTTACGGCAAGTCTGACTACATACCTTGCATAGCGTGGGGACGTAACGCAAGATATGCTGCAGGCTTCAAGATTGGCGAACATATCCGTATATGGGGACGTGTTCAGAGCAGGGAATATACCAAGAAGCTTGATGAGGATACCCAGATTAAGAGAACGGCTTACGAAGTGTCGGTGAGCAAAATTGAGTGTGTAGATGAGGATGATGAGCAGGAATAAGCTTCCTGCGGTGATGAAGGTGGTCAATACCCCGCAGGCGTTAACGAGAGTCTGCGGGGTTGTTTTTGTGCTCCGCGGGGATGCACACTGCGGCGTACAATGCAGATGCCGCAAGCGTCCGCCGCAGAGAAAGCCCGCAAGCGGCAAAACGGATTGCAAATATCAATGACATCAAAAAATCCGCTATCTTGCACATTTGTCTGTAACGTGCTAATATCTTAATATATTGCCATGATTTGTGCAGATGTATAATATGTCGTGAGGAGGGCTTATTTTGAGCGATTATGTATTTTTGTTCGATCTTGATGCTACAATAACGAAAGCCGAGATACTGCCTGAGATAGCAGTGAAGATAAATAAGGAAAAGCAGATGAGAGAGCTTACGGAGAAAACCATGGCGGGAGAGATTCCGTTTGACCACAGTTTTCTTGAGAGGGTAAAGCTTTTGTCCGGGATTCCCGTGAGTACGGTAAGAAGTATTATTGCAGGAGTTCCGCTGAACGAGAAATTAGTTCAGTTTATAAGAGAGAATAAGGAACGCTGTTATGTGGTGACGGGCAACCTTGATATATGGATTAAGGATCTTATGACCGGGCTTGGGATGGACGGACATTATTTCTGTTCTAAGGCTTCCGTTGAGAACGATAAGATTGTGAGTGTTGACTATGTGGTTGACAAGGGTGAGGTTGTGAGTGAGTTTAAGGACAGACCTTTTGCAGCTATAGGTGATGGCAACAATGATGCGCAGATGATTGCGGCAGCAGAGGTCGGAATCGGCTTCGGAGGAGTCAGGGATATTGCACCGGCGGTTTTAAAGTGTGCAACACATGCAACATATTCGGAGGAAAAATTATGTCAGTTTCTAAGACAATTGTTATAAGCTGTGCGGGAATGGGGACAAGACTTGGAATAGGTTCCACAAAGGCACTTATAGACATAGATGGCAAGCCGCTCATTATAAGACAGCTTGAGCTTTTGAAGGATTTTGATGATATTCGTATTGTAGTCGGATATCAGATGGAGAAGGTTATTGAGGTGGTTAATTCCTACCGCAAGGATATTTTGTTTGTGTTTAATCACAATTACAGAAACACAGGTACAGGCGGAAGCTTTTCACTTGCTATCAAGCATGCGGCAGATATGGTTGTGTCACTTGACGGCGACCTTCTGGTTCATCCTGATGATCTTAGAAGAGTGCTTGATTCGGATAAGGAGTGTGTGTGCGGAGCGATACCGTGCACTGAGGACCCGATGCTTATGAAGACGCTCACGCAGAACGGACAGATATATGGCGTGGGCTTCTCAAGAGAAGAGGGTGAATATGAGTGGACAGGTCTTGCTCAGGTAAGGACGGCAAGACTGACACCGGGAGACCGCCATGTATGTGATATGATGGTGCCGCTTCTTCCACTGCCGATGGAGCTTATAAGAACAAAAGAGATAGATACTATGGCCGATTATGAGCATGCGGTTGCATGGGTTAAGAGCGGATACGCTGACTGATAATCGATAAATTTATGGAGGACTTGCAATGCAGGCTGTTATACTTGCTGCCGGAATGGGCAAAAGACTTAAGGAACATACAAGTGACAAGACAAAATGTATGGTTAAGATAGGTGGAAAGACCATAATAGAGAGGGGCTTAAGGATTCTCGATGATAAGAATTTTTCGAGAATTGTTATAGTGACGGGCTATAAGCATGAAGGACTTACGGCACATGTCGACTCACTTGGACTTAAGACACCGGTGGTATATATTAATAATGATGAATATGAGACGACAAGCAACCTTTATTCTTTAAGTCTTGCAGGAGAGTACCTTGAAGCCGACGATACACTGATAATTGAATCGGATATCCTATATGAAAGTGCGGTTGTCGACAGAATATTAGAGTCGGATGAGGAATGTCTTACTTTTGTATCAAGACCGAAGCCATGGATGGACGGTTCGATTGTGACGCTGGATAAGGACGGATATATCAACGATTTCATAGGTGCCGATAATTTTGCTTTTCAGGACATGGACAGTTATTATAAGACTGTCAGCATGTACAAGCTCTCTAAAAATTATCTGAATAAGGTATATCTTCCGCTTCTCGCGGCGTATGTACAGGCGTGGGGCAATAAGACCCATTATGAGTCAGCTCTTAAGGTCGTTGCATTTAAGGAGCAGCGAGTCTTAAAGGCACTTGTTCTTGAAAATGAGAAGTGGTATGAGATTAATGATATACAGGATATAGACATTGCCGAGAGCATATTTGCCGAGGGGGATGAGAAGCTTACAAGGTATATGAGACGGTTTGGAGGTTACTGGAGATATGAGGGAATGTATGACTTCTGTTACCTTGTAAATCCGTTTTTTCCTAATCAGCGCTTTATGGATGAGATGAAGGCTAACTTTGAGACACTTATAAGAGAGTATCCGTCGGGAATGGCTGTCAACAGTCTGCTCGCCGCAAAGTATTTTGAGTTAAGACCGGAGCAGGTGTGCGTAGGTAACGGAACTGCGGAGCTTATCAAGTCTCTCATGGAGAATTTTTCCGGAAATATAGGACTTATATATCCGACATTTGAGGAGTACCCTCACAGAAAAAAGAAGGAGCAGCTTGTTCCGTTTTGGGTAATAAATGAGGATTTCACCTACACGGTCGATGATATAATGGAATTTTACAAAGATAAGGACGTTCAGGCGATTGTACTTGTAAATCCGGACAACCCTTCGGGTCATTTTATTATGCGGGATGACATCTTAAGACTTGAGGAGTGGGCTGCAAGGAGAAATATTAATATAATTGTTGACGAGTCCTTTGTGGATTTTGCGGATATTCCGGAGCAGACGCTTCTCACACAGGAGATAATTGACAATCACAGAAAGCTTATTGTGTTAAAGAGCATATCTAAGTCATTCGGTGTTCCGGGGCTCAGACTTGGAATAATTGCATCAGCGGATGACAGGATGATAGCTGCAATGAAGAAGGATGTCGCGATATGGAATATCAATTCGTTTGCAGAGTATTACATGCAGATAATTGAGAAGTATAAGGCTGATTATGAGGAGGCCATGAGACGCTTTATGGATGTCAGGACGCGGTATCTTGATAAGCTTGCAGCAATTCCGGCACTCAGGGTATTTCCATCGCAGGCTAACTATGTTATGTGCCATCTTGAAAACGGCATGTCATCGAGAAAGCTTGCCGACATAATGCTCAACAAATACAATATTTTAATTAAGGATCTCTCAACCAAGGAAGGACTTAACGGCGGAAATTATATACGTCTTTCTGTCAAGACTGATGAGGAGAACGATGTGGTTGCAGGTGTGCTTTCCGGATTGCTTAAGTAATTCACGAAATTATTAACTTACAGAAATTGATTGACACCTGAGGCTTGATAAAAAGGAGGATTCTTGTGAACCGATTGTTGTTTATATTTAATCCGTGGTCGGGCAAGGCTCATGTTAAGGACCATCTTTTTGAAATTACCAATGAATTTTCAAAGGCAGGATATCTTGTTACGGTGTATCCGACAAAGCGTGAGAAGGATTGCTACGAATACATAAGAGATAATGCGGCGGACTATGATGTCATAGTATGCAGTGGTGGCGACGGAACCCTCAATGAGGCAGTTTCGGGAATGCTTGACAGTGGGCTTGACAAGCCTATGGGATATATTCCGAGCGGAAGTACGAATGATTTTGCGTCAAGTCTGCTAATACCTAAGACGGTCACTCATGCGGTGGGCAATATACTTGAGGGTACGGAATATCTTTGTGATGTCGGTTCATTTAACGGAAGATGGTTCAATTATGTTGCAGCCTTCGGATTATTTACAGAGGTGTCGTATGCAACACCTCAGCAGCTTAAAAACACTTTGGGGCATCAGGCGTATATAATTGAGAGTATGAAGAGCTTTGCGAGTCTTAAATCTTACGAACTCAAGATAGAGGTAAACGGAGAAACCTTAGAGGACAAGTTCATATACGGCATGGTATCTAACTCTAAATCTGTCGGCGGCATGAAGGGGATTGCCGGAAAAGAAATTAAGCTTGACGACGGATTATTTGAGGTTATACTAATAAGGGGACCGAAGAATCCTGTTGAATTCCAGACCATGTTCAATGGTTTTATATTTCAGAATGACAACAGTATGGTTAAGCATCTTAAATGTAAGGAGATTACTTTTACAAGCAAGGAGCCGATACCATGGGTATTAGACGGGGAATTCGGAGGTGACCAGACGAATGTCGACATTCGTGTGGAAGGCAAAAAGGTCAGATATCTGCTTGCAAAACATCCGTAGAAGTGACGGCATCGGCAGATGGAAAAAGAAAGCATGAAAAGGAAGAGAAAGAAGGAGGAAATCAAGATGGCAAATGCAAGAGCAGCTAAGAAGGCAGCAAAGGCAGCGGAGGCAAAGGCAGTACAGGTTAAGCCTGAGGTAAAGGCAGCAGAAGTTAAGGCTGAGGTTAAGCCTGAGGTAAAGGCAGCGGAAGTTAAGGCTGAGGTTAAGCCTGAGGTAAAGGCAGCAGAAATTAAGACAGAGGAAGTCAAGGCAGAGATAAAGGCAGCAGAAGTTAAGGCTGAGCCGGCTAAGAAGGTCGGCAGACCGCGTAAGAGTCAGGATGCGGCAGCTAAGACAGAGAAGAAGCCGGCAGCTAAGAGCAATAAGGCAGCGGCTAAGACAGCGAAGACTGCAAAGGCAGATAAGGAAGAAATGTCGGGCGTTAATGTTGTTGTTGAGTTCAACGGAACACAGCGCAAGGTTGATGATATAGTTGCAAAGATTAAGGACGAGTGGGTTGCAGCAGGTCACAGATTATCCACTATCAAGACTCTTGATGTATATGTAAAGCCGCAGGATTACACGGCATACTATGTAATCAATGGCAAGATTGAGGGTAAGGTGTGGATGTAGGATATCCAACATATATTAAGGGAATATAATGTATTGCAGGTATGCACTACAACTAAATGTTCAAGGTTAAGACATTCTAAGAACTCCGGCAGGATTTTTACATATTTACGCCAACGCTGCAAAACAGCCATCCGTGGCTTATTGCAGCTAAACTGACATCCGTGTCAGTTTTGGCTGGATTACGAGCGGAGTTCTAAGAATATCTAAACCTCTTCCATAAATCGTTGTAGTACATACAGGCAATACATTATATTCCATTTACATATTGATGGTTGGAGGTTTTGCATTTTATATAGGTTTGAAAATATATACCGCGGTGAATGGGTACACTCACTGCGGTATTTTTTGTGTGTTATTTGATAAATAAAACATTCATACACATAACAATGTCAGCATAATATCATGGTACCCTTAAAACTCGCCCATTAGTCCGATTTACAAAAGCTTCATTCTGTTATATGATATATTTGATTTAGCGTATTAAAGTAAAAAATAACATGATGTCTCAAAAATGAGCACATTGTAATATAATATGCGATAAATGCCGGAGGAACGCAGGATGAAGAATAGAAAGTGGTATGTGATTGCCATGTTTATGGCGGGGGGTGTTGCGGTTAACTATGTGGGGAAGCTTTTTGCGCTCAATTTGAGACTGCCGATGTGGCTTGATGCGTTTGGAACGATGCTTGCCGCGTATGTGTCAGGTCCGGTGTGCGGTGCGATGGTTGGTGTGACCGTGAATCTCATCTATGCCGCCACGCATTCGTGGGATTATGTGATATATGCCTGTGTCAGCGCGATGGTCGGAATCGCGGTCGGTCTGTGCGCTAAGAAAGGATATTTAAAAAGTCTTTTTGGGGTTCTGTCGGTAAGCTTTCTTGTGACTGTTCTGTCAGTTCTTATCTCTGTGCCGCTCAATTTCAGGTTCTTTGGCGGATATACGCAAAACATATGGGGGGATGGGGTTATCAACGCCATGAAAAAGATTGGCTTTAACAATCTTATAAGCTGCTGTGTGGGGGAGTTTTATCTTGATTTTCTTGACAAGGTCATCACGGTTTTCACATTGTATCTTTTAATCAAGCTGTATTACGGTAAAAAGGATAGGACAAAAAAGAAATCAAATATCAAAAAGGTTATGGCGCATGTGCTTACGATTGTTCTCATGTGCGGTATGCTTGTTCAGGGTGTGCAGGCGAAGGAGTATACCGAGACGGCAGGCGGTGAGGATGAAGGAAAGCTTGCGGAGGATTACAATAAATATCTCCAGACCATATATGGAAGAAAAAACGGCATTCCGGGAGGACTTGCCAATGATATTGCGCAGACAAATGACGGAGTATTGTGGTTTGGAACCTACGGCGGATTGTACAGATACAATGGCTCTGATTTTGAGTGGATTGACGAGTATGAGTCTGTAAAGACCGTTAACTGCCTCTACAGGGATGAGGAGGGCAGATTGTGGATAGGAACGAACGACAGCGGTGTATCGATAATTATAAAAGATACATTGAGCAATGTTATTTCACATGAGGACGGACTTGCGGCTGACTCGGTGCGTTGTATTACCCAGAGTGCGGATGGTGATTACTATGTCGGTACGACGGGTGAGCTTTCGGTGCTCACATTGGCAGGAGGTCTATCGGTGAAGCAGACGATTCATGAAGTAACCTATGCCAGAAGCATATCGGCAGATTCAGTGGGAAATGTCGCTGTTGTGACGGATGAGGGCTCTCTTTATCTGGTTAATTCAGGCACTATAACAGAAAAGATTGTGAACGATGATGGTGTTGGCTATACGAGCTGTCTTTTTATTGAAGATACATTGTATGCGGGTACATCGGACAACGAAATTGAGATATATTCACTTGCGGATAATGCCGTAGTGTATCAGAGGACATTGGTGTGTGAAGGTATTCAGAACATAAAATCGCTGTATTTTTATGATGACGGGACGCTGTTTGTGTGTGCTGATAATGGAGCAGCATATTTTGACTGTAACGGCAATTATCAGTTGATTAACACAGGAGCATTTAACAGTTCGATAGAACACATGCTTGTCGATTATCAGGGAAATCTGTGGTTTACATCGTCAAGGCTAGGTGTAATGAGAATGTGTAAGTCGATATTTTCATGGGCTGATTACGGTTCTGAGGATGAGGAGCAGGTTGTCAATTCTACGGCTGTCAAGGATGGCGTGCTTTATATCGGAACGGACAGAGGGCTTGTGATATATGACGAAGAGGCGGAGACAGTATGTGAAAATGAACTGACGGAAGCTTTGGACGGGGTAAGAATTAGGTGTATTTATACGGATACGCATGAAAATATGTGGATATGCACGTCAGGTAAAGGTGTGTATGAGCTTACAGCAGATGAAGAACTTTTGGTGTATGACAGCAATAACGGTGCCGGTGGCAGCAAGTTCAGGACAATGATTGAGCTTGAGGGCGGTGAGATGCTTGCGGCAGGCGATTTGGGACTTACATTTATAAAAAACGGTGAGGTTAAGAATATTGTCGGTTATCAGGACGGGATGAATAATCCAAAGGTGCTCTGTGCGATTGAACAATCGGACGGAACGATACTTGCCGGCACCGACGGAAACGGAATAGATGTCATAAAAGACGGAAAAGTGGTTGGCAACCTGGGGAAAGACGACGGCTTAAGTTCTGAGGTAGTGCTTAGAATGGTGAAGGATGAGGAGAATGGAGGCATCTTTGTTGTAACAAGCAACAATATCTGTTATATGGATAATGAAGGAATAAGAATACTCGACAATTTCCCGTACTATAATAATTATGATGTGGTGGTCGGAAGTGACAATACGCTGTTTGTGTTGAGTTCTGCCGGAATATATGTCGTAGATAAGAATGAAATGCTGGCGGGAAAAGATATTGAGTATAAGCTGTTAGACAGTAGAGCAGGTTTGGATGCCGCGCTTACGCCTAATGCATGGAATGGCATTGATGAGGATGGAGATGTGTATCTGTCCACGGATGTCGGTGTCATGTGCATGAATCTAAATAACTATGAGGTATCAATACGTTCTTACAGAATGCAGATGAAGTCAATTGAGCTGGACAATGTGAAGTATATTGTTGACAGCGGAGAGGACATAAGAATAGCAAGCGGAGTACAGAAGATTGAAATATTCCCTGAGATAATCAATTATTCGGTCAATGTGCCTTATGTCAGCGTGTACCTTGAGGGCTATGACGATAAGCCGAGAGTTATGCCACAGAGTGAACTTTCGGGAATTATCTACACGGGGCTGCCTATAGGCACATATACCTTTCACCTTTCTGTGTTGGATAGCAAGGGACAGAATCCGATTGTTGAGAATACATATACCATTATTAAAGAAGCCGAGATATATGATCACTGGTGGTTCATGCTTTATATGGTGGCAGTTTTTGCCATAGCGGTTGCATACCTTACATGGCTTATCTTCAGAACCCAGGTACAACGTGTGCTGAGCCTCCAAAAGAAGGAGCTTGAACTTGCAAAGACGCAGCTTGAGCTTGGAAATGAGACGGTACTCACGATTGCAAGAACAGTGGACGCTAAGGACGTGAATACGAGTCAGCATTCTGCGAGAGTTGCAGAGTATTCCGTTCTTATCGGAAAGGAGTTGGGATTTGACGATACACAGTGTGAACAGCTTAAAAAGGCGGCACTGCTTCACGATATCGGTAAAATCGGAATCCCTGACAGAATATTAAATAAGCCGGACAGGCTTACGGATGATGAGTACGCAGTCATGAAATCGCATGTCGTTAAGGGCGGAGAGATATTAAAGAGCTTCACTCTCATAGAGCATGTGGAGGATGGAGCCTTGTATCATCATGAGAGATATGACGGAAAAGGTTATGTTCATGGACTTAAGGGGGAAGAAATTCCGCTTAATGCCAGAATAATAGGAATAGCTGATGCATTTGACGCGATGACTGCCAACCGAGTGTACAGAAAACAGCTTGACATGAAGCATGTGATTGAGGAGATAAGGAAGGGGAGAGGAACACAGTTTGATCCGAAGCTGGTTGATATTCTGCTGGAGCTTATTGATGTCGGAAGAATTGATGTTGAGAGCATGTATCACAGCATGAACAGTGATGTGGAGGGAAGAAACGTATGAAAAGGACATATATAATAACATTTTTGACGTGTATCTGTGTGTTTGCATTTTCCATGTTGTGGACATTTGTTTTTAAGCGTGATGATGATGTGGTAATAAAAGTAGGATTTATGTATGTTGGTGATGCAAGCACAGGATACACGAACAATTTTATTGATGCACAGAATGAGCTTGAAAAGCTGTATCCTGACAGAGTCGAGGTGATTGCGATGTATAATGTGGCTGAGGGAACAGAGGGAAATTATCTGCAGCAGCTTGTGGATGCAGGATGCAGCATCATATTTTCAACAAGCTACAATTACGGGGTGACGACAAAGGAATTCGCCGGGAGATACCCGGATATTGAGTTCTGCATGGCAACCTGTGACAATGCCAATGAGGAGCCGTATCTGAAAAATTATCATACCTTTATGGGCGCGATATACGAGGGCAGATATGCGTCCGGCGTTGCGGCTGGAATGAAGCTCAAGGAGCTTATTGAAAATGGCAGAATCACGGTGGATGATGCGAAAATAGGATATGTGGCAGCGTATCCTTATGCTGAGGTTATTTCGGGCTACACGGCATTTCTTCTTGGTGTGCGTTCCGTTGTGCCGGATGCAGTAATGACTGTGAAATATACATACAAATGGAATGACTATCTTCTTGAGAAAAAATATGCGGCGGAGCTTATTGACGAGGGCTGTGTTATTATATCACAGCATTCCGACACGGCCGGTCCGGCTATAGCTTGTGAAGAGACGGATGCCGGTACACCGGTATACCTTATAAGCTACAATCAGAGTATGGCGGATATTGCACCGACGACATACATAACAGGATGCAAAATTAATTGGAAGCCTTATGTCACAGGTGCTGTCGGAGCGGTTCTGGAAGGGCGCAATATAGAGAAGACAGTCAGAGGAAAAGTTAACGGCAATGATATAGGGGCAGGCTTTGACGAGGATTGGGTTGAGATGCTCAAGCTTAATGAAGTTATTGCGGCAGATGGAACAAAAGAGAAGCTTGATGAGGTAATCGAAAAGCTTAAAAAAGGTGAGCTTTATGTGTTTAAGGGAGATTATCTTGGAGTGAATGTGGACGACCCGGAGGATATTTATGATTTATCCCAAGGTTATGAGGAAAACCGTGACCGTTCGGCACCTTCATTTAATTATATTCTGAAAGATGTCATAACAATAGAAGAATAGAAAGTGATTTTTGCCAAGTTTTGATTTCATAAAATTGACAAGTATGATATACTTAATGCAAATTTGTTTGATTGGAGTAATATATGTCAGGTTCAACATTTGGAAATATATTCAGGATAAGTACATGGGGCGAATCACACGGAAAGGCACTTGGAGTTGTGATTGACGGCTGCCCGGCGGGACTTGAACTTTGCGAGGAGGACATACAGGTGTTCCTCGACAGGAGAAAGCCGGGACAGTCTAAGTATGTCACACAGCGAAAAGAGAGCGATACGGTGGAGATTCTTTCAGGCGTGTTCGAGGGGAGGACGACCGGAACACCAATCTCGCTTATCGTGAGAAACGAGTCGCAGCGCTCAGGGGATTACTCGGAGATTGCCGGGTATTACAGACCGGGACATGCCGACTATACCTTTGATGAGAAATATGGCTTCAGGGACTACCGCGGAGGCGGACGTTCATCGGGGCGTGAGACTATTGGAAGAGTTGCGGCAGGGGCGGTTGCCATGAAGATTCTTAGCAGAATGGGCATTGAGGTGTATGCATATTCGAGTGCCATCGGCGGAATCAGCATGGACAGAGATAATTTCTCGCTTGAGGAGAGGGACAACAATCCTTTTGCAATGCCGGATGCTGAGGCAGCAAAACTCATCAGGGAGTATGCTGACGAGAAGCTTCGAGAGTGCAATTCAATGGGAGGAATTATTGAGTGCGTTGTTAAAAATATGCCTGCCGGAACAGGCGAGCCCGTATTCGACAAGCTGGATGCCTGTCTTGCCAAGGCAGTGATGTCAATCGGTGCCGTGAAGGGCGTTGAAATCGGTGACGGTTTTAAGGTGGCAGAGAGCACGGGACTTGACAATAATGACTCGTTCAGAATGCACGAGGGCAGGGTTGTGAAAGCTTCAAACCATGCCGGAGGAATTCTTGGAGGGATGAGTGATGGCTCAGATATTATTCTCAGGGCAGCGATAAAGCCGACACCATCGATAGCTTCCATGCAGCAGACAGTGAACAGGCAGGGTGAGGAGATTGATATATCAATACATGGCAGACATGATCCTATGATTGTTCCGAGAGCGGTTGTGGTTGTGGAGGCCATGACGGCAGTAACACTTGTTGACTTGCTTTTTATGGGAATGACATCAAGAATTGACAGAATCGTGGATTTTTATAAGGGATAATTATTATAAGAGACAATTATTATAAGAGATTTAGTAAGTTTTGGAGGAATGTAATAACATTATGTACGAATTATTGACAACGGACGGAATGGCAAAGAGAGGAACGTTTCATACTGTTCACGGAACGGTGCAGACACCGCTTTTTATGAATGTCGGTACGGCTGCAGCCATCAAGGGAGCAGTTGCGACAACGGATCTCAGGGAGATAGGAACTCAGGTGGAGCTGTCGAATACGTATCATCTTCATGTAAGACCGGGAGATAAGATAGTCAGGCAGATGGGAGGACTTCATAAGTTCATGAACTGGGACAGACCGATTTTGACCGATTCGGGCGGATTTCAGGTATTCTCACTTGCGAGCTTGAGAAAGATTAAGGAGGAGGGAGTATACTTTAACTCACACATTGACGGAAGAAAGATTTTCATGGGACCTGAGGAGAGTATGCAGATACAGTCTAATCTTGCATCGACTATCGCGATGGCATTTGACGAGTGCCCTCCGCATCCTGCAACCAGAGAGTATATGCAGAATTCCGTTGACAGAACGACGAGATGGCTTCACAGATGTAAGGCTGAGATGAATCGCCTGAACGGACTTGATGATACAATCAACAAGCACCAGATGCTCTTTGGAATCAATCAGGGTGGTACCTTCGAGGATATAAGAATAGAACATGCAAAGGTTATTTCTGAGCTTGACCTTGATGGATATGCGCTTGGCGGACTTGCCGTTGGCGAGAGCCATGCGGAGATGTACAATATTATCGAAAAGACAACACCATATCTGCCTAAGAACAAGCCGACATATCTTATGGGTGTCGGAACACCCGCTAACATTCTTGAGGCGGTTGACAGGGGAGTTGATTTCTTCGACTGTGTATATCCGTCAAGAAACGGAAGACATGGTCATGTCTATACCCACAGAGGAAAGATTAATCTTTTCAATGCACAGTACGAGCTTGACAATGAGCCTATAGAGGAGGGCTGTGGATGTCCTGCATGTAAGAACTACAGCAAGGCATATATAAGACATCTCTTAAAGGCCAAGGAGATGCTTGGAATGCGTCTGTGTGTGCTCCATAATCTGTATTTTTATAATCACCTTATGGAGGATATCAGGACGGCTATTGAGGAACACAGATACAGTGAGTTCAAGCGTCAGACGCTCTATGGACTTCAGGAGTTAGACGGAGATATTTATCTTTAGGAAGGTGTATTATGTTAGGTTCAACGAAACAGCGTGTAGTCGATTCACTGCTCAAGCTTCTAGACGAGAAGCCTATGGAGGATATAACCATATCTGAGCTTACAAAGATGGCAGGAATTTCAAGAATGACGTTTTACAGGAATTACCGTGGCAAGGAGGACATTTTGTCCGAATATTTTAAAGATGTGCTTATCCAATACAAAAAGGATACAGGTGAGACACATGGTCAGGGCAATTACTATGATAAAAAGAATATAATACACTGCTTTGAGTACTTTTATGAGCAGAGGGAGTTCCTTGAATCGGTAATGCGCAGAGGATTTGATTATATATTTTTGTCGGTGGTGGATAAATATGTCATGACGACATGGTGGAAGCGCGGTGACGGACGGGAGAAAGAGTACTGCCTTCATGCTTTTGCCGGGGCATTGTACAACCTGTATATAAGCTGGGCACTTAAAGGCTACAAGGAGACTCCGGAGGAGATGGCAGATATTCTTGTATCAATGAGGCTGGCAAGATAATAGAATGCAGAAAAAAGAGAGAACCCATTACCTCTAGGTGATGGGTTCTCTCTTTTTTTTTATACAGGCAGCGAAGCAGATTGCGGATATCATTGACTTTAAGCGTTGAAAATCAGTTAATTATATCTCGTGGAATAATCCTGCTTTCTTGAGTGCCGGGCGGAGTGCAAGGTAGACAATTGATGCAACCACAACCGCGATGATCGCGTTCACAAGTGTTGTGATTGAATTAATCTTTGCGAGTGCCTTAGCAAGATCCTGAGGTACACCGAGAAGATATGTCTTATAGAAGTAGCCGACAACCGGGTCTGCAACGACATTGAATGCCATACCTGCTACACATGAAAGAACGACTGCAAGAGGGAGCTTCTTTGCGGAGAAGCCTTCCTTGGTAATCTTGAATATCTTGTGTGCCACAAGACCTACGATAAGTCCGATGCAGAGCTTAAGGAGAAATGTCTTGGGAGCACTTGTCACATAACCTGTCATGAGGTCTGAGAGTGTCATTCCGACTGCTCCGGCAAGACCGCCCCACATACCGCCGAGAAGTAATGCGGCGAGTACACAGAATACATTTCCGAGGTGGAACATGGTCTTTTCCGTTCCGACAGGGATATCAATTTTTAAGTAACCGGCACCTACATAGCACAGAGCGGCAAGAAGTGCTGCCTGGGCGAGAACTACAATAGGAACTTTCTTAGCTTCCGCAGGAGCAGTTAGCGCGGTGATGAGTATTACTATACCGATGATGGCAAGCACGAGTCCGATTGCGTAGAACATATCCACGGAACCGTTGGTTCCTGCCTCCTTGAGTGCAGCATAGCTGTCCGACATTCTTTTGGTGTAGCCGTTGATGCCGAGAACAAGTCCTGCGATGAATACAACAGCGGCGATAACGATTCTGATTAATTTCATGTTCTTTTTCATAATGTAATCTCCATTTCTTAATGGTTATTTTTTGTGCCTGGTTGGCATCTGTGTGCCGTCAGCATACAGAGCATATCCTCGAATGCAACCCCGTCGGTAAGCGGTATTTCGTAAGCATCACTCACCGTAATGCATTGTCCGATAAAGCGTGCAGCAAGCACTACTGCATCCTTGAGACTGTCCCCGTTTACGAGACAAGCACTTATTATTGAAGAGAATACATCACCGGTTCCGCATCTTGAAGGTCCTGTTTTTTTCATTCTTATGAGTTCGTGAAAATCATGGTCATAGATGTAATTGCCTATGTAATGCTCCGACTCAATTCCGGAGATGACAACACGTCCGCTGCCTTTGTTCATGTGCTCTGACAGCTTTGCCGATATATCACGGAGCCTGTCGGTCAGAGCCTTTCCTCTGAGCTGTTTTACGGCATCATAAGAGGTGCCGGTAAGAAAACAGCTTTCCGTGAGGTTCGGGGTAAGTACATCGCTGATCTTGGTGAGTTCCTTCATTCTTTCAAGCATGGTGCCCGCGTAGGCCTGATAAAGCTTTCCGTTGTCTCCCATAACAGGGTCTAATATAAAGACACCGCCGGATTTCTGAAATTCGTGCACAAATGCGGTTGTGATGTCAATCTGTTCGGGGGATGCAAGGTAGCCTGCAAGCACTGCATCAAAGCTGAGTGAAAGCTTGCGCCATTCGGCAATATAACTGTCCAAAGCATCTGTCATATCATGCTTGTAGAAGCTTCTGTAAGCAGTATGGTTTGAAAATACCGCGGTCGGGACGGGGCATGCCTGAATGCCGAGTGCTGATACGATAGGGAGCGATACAGTCAGTGAACATCTGCCAAAGCCGCATAAATCGTTGATTAGTGCGATTTTTTTCTGCCTTGTATTCTGGTTATCGCTGTGTCTGTTCATAAATAAGATACTCCTTGTCTCAGTGCTTTCATATACAATATCATTCAATGTGGTTATATAAAACTGCCAGTTTTATATAATTTGACCATACCAGTTGCAATAAAGTTACATGAAATATGGTAAATTAGTTTCACACAATTACTTTTTACCACATTAAAGTATTGACTTATTAATGCCAATGAGTTAGAATTCAGTTTAACATCTTGTGAATATTTTGACATTATTCGCATATAAGTAGGAAGATGTTATACAAATACAACGCGCCGCATGAGGTGACAATAGGAGGCAATGATATGGGAAGAGTTTATAATTTTTCTGCCGGACCTGCTGTATTACCGGAGGAGGTCTTAAGAGAAGCTGCTGACGAGATGCTTGACTACAAAGGAACGGGAATGTCCGTTATGGAGATGAGTCACCGATCTAAGGCTTACGAGACAATTATTAAGGAAGCTGAGGCTGACATCAGGGAGCTCATGAATATCCCTGACAATTACAAGGTATTGTTCTTACAGGGCGGTGCCTCACAGCAGTTCGCCATGATACCTATGAATCTTATGAAAAATAAGAAGGCAGCCTACATTGTGACAGGACAGTGGGCTAAGAAAGCATACCAGGAGGCAAAGCTTTACGGTGATGCCGTTGAGGTAGCTTCATCAGCAGATAAGACCTTCTCATACATACCTGACTGCTCCGACCTTGACATTCCTGAGGACGCGGATTATGTATACATCTGTGAGAACAACACAATCTACGGAACAAAGTTCAAGGAGTTACCTGATACGAAGGGACATACGCTTGTAGCTGACGTGTCATCCTGCTTTTTATCTGAGCCTGTCGATGTCACAAAATACGGTGTAATCTATGGCGGTGTCCAGAAGAATATCGGACCTGCCGGAGTCGTAATTGTTATAATAAGAGAAGATTTGATAACAGAGGATGTGCTTCCGGGTACGCCTACAATGTTAAGATACAAGATTCATGCGGACAACGGCTCTCTCTACAACACACCTCCTGCATACGGCATATACATCTGCGGCAAGGTGTTTAAGTGGTTAAAGAAGCAGGGCGGTCTTGCGGCAATGAAGGAGCACAATGAGAAAAAGGCAAAGATTCTCTATGATTTCCTTGACCGGAGTAAGCTCTTTAAGGGAACGGTGGTTCCTAAGGACCGTTCGCTCATGAATGTTCCTTTTGTAACCGGAAATGAGGAGCTTGATGCAAAGTTCGTCAAGGAGGCTGCGGCAGCAGGCTTCGTGAACTTAAAGGGACACAGGACAGTCGGCGGAATGAGAGCGAGCATCTACAATGCGATGCCGATTGAGGGCGTTGAGAAGCTTGTCGAGTTCATGAAGAAGTTCGAGGAGGAGAATGCATAATGGTGAAGGTTAATTGTCTTAATAAAATATCCAAGGCGGGAATGAAGCTTTTTTCCGATAATTATGAGATAGTTGATGATTTTGCAAAGGCAGATGCGGCACTCGTAAGAAGTGCCGCAATGCACGATATGGAACTTCCCGAGAGCCTGCTTGCAGTGGCAAGAGCAGGTGCCGGAACGAACAACATCCCTCTTGATAAGTGTGCGGCGAAGGGCATAGTTGTGTTCAATACACCGGGTGCGAATGCCAACGGTGTAAAGGAGCTTGTGGTTGCAGGACTTCTCATGGGCTCAAGAGACCTTGTAGGCGGAATGAAATGGGTTGAGGATAACAAGACGGATGAGAATATCGGAAAGACCATGGAGAAGGCTAAATCGGCATTTGCAGGTCATGAGATAAAGGGCAAGAAGCTCGGCGTAATCGGTCTGGGTGCCATCGGTGTCCTTGTAGCGGATGCAGCAATAAGCCTTGGAATGGAGGTATACGGCTGTGATCCTTTCCTCTCTGTGGAGCATGCACTCAATCTTTCAAGGGAGGTTAAGCTTGTAAAGACAAGGGATGAGATATTTGAGCAGTGTGATTACATAACAGTTCATGTTCCGCTTCTTGATGACACGAAGGGCATGATTAACAGCCTCACGATTGAGAAGATGAAGGACGGTGTCGTAATACTTAACTTCGCACGCGACTTTCTTGTGAACGATGATGCAATCTTAGCAGGTATTGCATCGGGAAAGATTGCACGCTATGTAACTGACTTCCCGACAGCTAAGCTTGCGGGACAGCCGAAGGTGGTTGCATTCCCTCATCTCGGAGCCTCAACCGAGGAGTCCGAGGACAACTGTGCGGCTATGGCGGTGCATGAACTCATGGACTATGTCGAGAACGGAAATATCAAGAACTCCGTCAACTACCCGGCATGTGATATGGGTGTATGCAAGAGTACGGCAAGAATTCTTATCAACCATAAGAATATTCCTGCAATGATAAGCAGCTTCACCACAATCGTAGGTGAGGCGGGAATCAACATCGACAACATGATAAGCAAGAGTAAGGGTGATTACGCTTACACAATGTTCGATGTTGCGAGTGTACCTTCTGAGGACGTAACGGATAAGATGAAGTCCATGGATGGAGTTGTAAAGGTAAGAGTACTGGCATAACAGAATTAAGAACAAAAATTAAGATGCGTCATGCATTTTCGGCAGAAAGCTGTATGAAAATGTCTGGCGCATTATTACTTTTAGGCAATTGCGAAACTATATCACGCAACGGTACATAACGCAGTAAAATACACTGCCTAAGTACCGGCGGCTTCATAGTACCTGCTTGCGGATTTGTTAAATTTGCACAACCGTATATCGGGACAGGAAAGATTTTCATGGGTAAAAGAGGCACTGTTCGAGATAAAATAAGTACTTTCCGGTAATTTCTCTATATGTCATGGCAAATAAGATTTTCATGTAGTATAATAGACTAATAATGCCGATTCGAAGGAGTTGGGGATAATATTGAGAGATACTTATGAAAATTATGTGGGCGGGGTTATCAGGAATGAACGCCTAAGGCTAGAGGTAAATGTAAATGATGTGTGCGACGGAATATGCAGTGTGCCCGTGTATTCTAAGATAGAGAACGGTGAATATGCAGGATGTATACATGTGCTGAGAGCATTGTGTCAGAGACTTGGACTCAATCAGAACAGGTGTGGGATGTATTTTCCGAAGGCGGAATATGATGAGCTGATGAACAGGCTTTACATTCTTGAAGATATCAGGGACGGGCGGACAGACAGTGCGGAGGAACGCGTTTCACACTATGAGAAAGTGTATAAGGATATTCCCCTTAACAGCCAGTTCATTTTATTTATGAGAGGCAGGCTTGCTGAGCTTAAGGAAGATAACGCCAAGGCTCTGGAATGCTACGAAAATGCCATTCGGCTGACAATACCTGAGTATGAAAGCAGGAAGAATATTGTCTGTATGACAATATACGAGGCATACATGATACTTGGTGCTGCGAGAATGAGAGTGAAGCTTGGAGATGAAGCAGCGGCATATAAGCTGTATATGCTGCTGCTAAGGTATTGTACCTGTTCCAAAGTCGAGAAATGGAATCTTGTGTGCATATATCCTAAGACAGTATGTGAACTGATGAAAATTATCAGAAAAGATAAGATGAGCATCCGCGAAGCCGAAGCTATGCTTGAACATTGCCAAAATGCACTCGGCATGCTTATAGAGACATCCAGACTTCATTATATCAGACCGATACTTCAGAATATTATACAGTTTAAAATTCTGATTAAGAGCAATGACGACGATAACAGAGATTACAGAGAATTATCGGAAGCCATGGAAAACCTGTTCAGGGAATATGGTCATGAGCACGAATTGTTCGAGTGGTATCCGTACTATGTCGATTGTGGCTTCTACTGTGTCAATGAGCTTATCGCTGAACGCAGGCGCATGCATGGCATGTCGATAGAGGAACTTGCGGGAGACACGCAGAGTGCGAGAAATGTCCAGAGAATAGTAAAGGGGCAGGTGTCACCGGGCTATAAGACATCCAAGGAACTCTTGGAAAAGTTGGGATTAAAGGGAGTTCTCAGAAGCGATGTGGTTGTTGGACGTAATCTTGAGGTGTATAAGTTGTGGGATGAACTGCAATTATGCATTAAGAAACAGGATTTTGAACGTGCAGATAATATAATTGAACAATTAAGATGTGAGCTTGATGCTTCGGTGGAAATAAATGATATAGCGTTAAAGTATATAAGATTATATTGGGATTTCTGTGAAAATAAAATAACAGCTTCAGATATGATGGAGAAACTTGGAAAACTTCTGCCATTCAATATTGACGAAATTGGAAAGTACAGGATTCTGATAAAACATGAAAAAGTCATCATATATGATTATATAGTATGCATTGATATGTTGAAAAAATATGATAAGATAATCGATTTTGACATGCTAACGCTGGATATGCAGGATTCTCTTTCAAAAAAAAGATTTGCAAGTTGTTTTGAAGAAGTAAGTGTCAGATGTGCTAATTTATATGGCAATGCGGGAAAATTTGATACATCAAATAAAATTGCTGAAGAAGGTGTCAGGGTAGATATTGAATGCGAAAGAATGCGCCCGTTAAGTACGCTGTTATATTGCATAGCATGGAATAACGGGAAGCGTGGAGAAGTTACAGAAAAAGATATAGATTTATGCAGATGTGCATATCAGATAGCTAAACTGAATGAAAATGAAAAAAGGATGGGTATATACAGAAAATGGCTGGAAAACAGATAAGTTATTTGTGTCCATTTGAATCAAAGTATGCTCTATTGCACCAGATTGTCTTGGAGGATGCATTAAAAATTATGCATTGACTAAAAACAGAAAGTGTGGTTCATGCAAGAGTTTATCATCAGTTTTTAAGTATTAAACTGTTTGAAATTTAAGAATAGGGGTATAGAGGTTTGACAGAGTGTAAAATTTCAAAGATGTTTTCATCAAAAGTAATATTGGGACTTGGAATAATCATTTCAGTTATACTTGGGGTGACACCTGCCATAATGGTAATTGTGCAGGGAAATTTGATTGATTATGCACTCAATAGGGATGTTGGGGTGTATAAGATGATTATTGCCATGATTTTTGTCACATTAACGGGCGTAGGCGGTAATTATATTTTATTTTATCTTGTAGAAAAACAAAGCATAATCGATGGATATAAAAAGGATGAAACCAGAATAGAACATTGTAATCAAATTGTTTTCAAGGATTTGGAAAGTCCAGAATTCTACAAGTTAAGCAGTAGTGC
>ERZ1034998.722-NODE-722-length-20943-cov-5.959211_pt1 | contig 20943 bp, 27 predicted proteins | sample MGYA00520621_ERZ1034998 | MGnify/ENA primary metagenome ERZ1034998 (study PRJEB33766, sample SAMN09781748) | gut metagenome | biome: gut microbiome | host: Homo sapiens | place: Madagascar | study: EMG produced TPA metagenomics assembly of the PRJNA485056 data set...
ACCCATCAGCATGGGCCGGGGTGAGATTCCCGTGAGGCTGGCAGCCACCAGCCGCTTGTTTTGCTTGAGAATTTATAGTCAAAAGAGTGTGAGTGAGCAAGAGCGCACTTTTGAAAGCGCGTTGTCGCTTATTCATATCATCCCGATTACCGCATACTTTATGGAGGGAGGAGTTGCCTATGACAGAAGTTGATCGTGATATTGCTTTAGTTTTGCTGAAGCGCCTACGGAAGCGGGAGTTGATTTCGGAAGAGACATATGTTTCTGCCTGCAACTCCTGTTTTTTTGACAAAAGACGTTTTACCTCCGATACTGGAGCTATGGAAGAAAAAATAGTGGAGGAGGCCGATACCCATGATGACGGTTCGATGGTTGAGAGAGCAGATGCGGCTGGGCAAGTCGATTTATGACCTGCCGCTGCGCGTGACCTTCTATGCCCGCGTTTCTACCGAGAAAGTGGAGCAGCAGGGCAGTTTGGAAAACCAAATTCAATACTATACAGAGTTCATCCAGAAAAATCCCAACTGGACGTACATCCCCGGATACATAGACGAGGGCATTTCCGGCACAAGTACCTACAAGCGGGACAGCTTCCTGCGGATGATCGCAGACGCCCAGCGGGGGATGTTTGACTTCATCATCACGAAGGAGATCTCTCGCTTCTCCCGCAATACGCTGGACAGCATCCAGTACACGCAGGAGCTGCTGGAGAACAATGTGGGCGTTCTATTCCAGAATGACAACATCAATACACTGGACAGTGACAGTGAGTTCCGGCTGGTGGTCATGGCGGGTGTGGCACAGGACGAGGTGCGCAAGCTCTCTGAACGGTTGAAATTTGGCTTTCGTCAATCTATCAAGAACGGTCGTGTACTGGGTAATAATCGCTTGTGGGGCTATGATAAGAAGGACTGTAAGCTGACCATTGTTCCGGAGCAGGCAGAGGTGGTAAAGCAGATATTTGAACTCTATGCCACCGGTCAATATGGTCTGCGCAGCTTGTCACAGGAGCTGACCCGCCGTGGTTACACCAGCTTGCAGGGTAATGTATTCAACACAAGCACCATCGGACACATTCTGCAAAATCCCAAATATAAGGGCTGGTATTGCGGCAACAAGACCCAATCGTTAGACTACCGCAAGAAAAAGACAGCGTTCCTCGACGAAAGTGAATGGGTATCCTATCCCGACCCGAATATTCCGGCCATCGTGTCGGAAGAAGTATGGGATAAGGCCAATGCCCTTTTTAAGCAGAGGAGCGCTCGTTCGAAAGCCTATGGCGTAGGGTATCAGAGCCGGTATCCCTACAGCGGCAAGATCATCTGTGGAAAGCATGGAACGTCCTTTCACCGGCAATCCTTCAAAACGCAAGAGGGAGAAACGGAGTTTTGGAAATGTAAGATGTACCGTGAACACGGAAAAGCGGGCTGCGACCTGCCTACCATTCGCACCACGGAACTGGATACTATTTTGGCAGAGCAGTTTCAGAAGCTGGTAAAGCACCAGAGACAGATTATCCGCATGGTGTTGGATTCCGTTACAAATACACAGAAGAAGGAAGACCACTCCAAGGAGATTGCCCGGTTGCAAGCGCAAATACAGCAGCTGGAGGACAAGAAAGAAAAGTTACTGGAGCTGAGTATGGCCGACGCCATTACCATGCAGGAGTTCAAAAAGCGGAATAGCCGCTTCAATGAACAGATCACCTCGCTGCAAACACAAACGATTTCCTTGCAGCAACAGGAGCAGCAAAAGCAAATCGCGGCCACGGACACGGCTGCGCTGGAAAAGGCATTATGGGCAGATCTGAACTGCAAGGAGCCGATCCAATCAGAAGTGGTTGCCACGATCCTCGACCACGCTGTGGTATGTGAGGACAGTGATGACAAATATATCCATTTAGAACTCTATTTGCGGCTGGGGCAAACGGCTTCAGCCTATTATGAACGAGGCAAATTAGCCTTCAAGAATGCATCTTCAAGAAGTATTACACGCAGTCCACTGACCAGGAGGACCTGATCTCCATCGGAACGATCGGGCTTATCAAGGCGGTCAATACCTTCCGCCCTGACAAGGGAATCAAGCTGGCCACCTACGCCGCTCGTTGTATAGAAAATGAGATACTAATGTACTTCCGGGGACAGAAAAAATTGCAGGGCGAAGTGTCGCTGAATGAGGCGCTGGACACGGGGCCAGAGGGTGATGCGTTGTATCTGGGCGATGTGGTGGGAGAAGAGGACACCATGCTGGAGGAACTGCAAAGCAAGGAGGACCGCCGTCTGCTGCATCAGCTGCTGGCCCGGGAGCTGACCCCTCGGGAGGCGGATGTTCTGCGGCGGCGCTACGGCCTGGACGGCCATTTGCCCCAGACACAGCGGCAGGTGGCGGCCCATTACGGTATCAGCCGCAGCTATGTGTCCCGCATTGAAAAAAAGGCGCTGCACAAGCTGGAGGAGGCCCTGCGGGACCGGAGATAAAAGGAATCTTAACAACGCCTTAACGGCTGTGGCGGAAGGCTGTGCAGGTTGCATGAGGAAACATTCGCGCGGCGATAGAAATTCTCGCAACTGCACATTGTTTTCCATAATGAATTTGTTATAATGGTAACAAAAGACTGGGGGTTTCGGAGGAAAAGTGTACCTATGAGAAACTTTAAATGCTCCATCGCGGATATGCGTAAGCAAGTGTTTGCCGAGGTGGCGCGGCTGGCCTATGAGGGCGGAGACTACCGCCGCATGGAAAAGCTGCCCTACAAGATCGTTCCCGGTGAGGTGGGCAACCAACGGGAGTCCATCTTTTTGGAACGGGCTATCGTAGGCGAGCGCATACGGCTGGCTATGGGCCTGCCCCTGCGGCCGGTGGCGGAGCACAGCCTGCTCAGCGATGGGGTGGAGGAGAGTGCCATCGCGGAGAAGTACTACGATCCTCCACTGGTGAACATCATAAAATACGCCTGTAACGGCTGCACGCCTACTCACTATGAGGTCACGAATGCCTGCCAGGGCTGTCTGGCCCGCCATTGCCAGAATGCCTGCCATAAAGGGGCCATTGCTATCGAACGCGGACAGGCGCATATCGACCAGGATAAGTGCATCAAGTGCGGCAAATGCCGGGATGCCTGTTCCTACCACGCCATCATCAAGTTTACCCGGCCCTGCCAGGAGGCCTGCGGCATGAATGCCATTGGTCAGGATGAGTACGGCCACGCCAAGATCGACTATGACAAGTGCGTCAGCTGCGGTATGTGTCTGGTGAATTGCCCCTTCGGCGCGATCGTGGATAAGGGCCAGCTGTTCCAGCTGATCCACGCCATCCGTCGGGGCGACGAGGTGGTGGCGGTGATCGCACCGGCATTCTGGGGCCAGTTCGGAGACAATGTAACGCCGGGACAGATCAAGGCCGCCATGCAGCAGCTGGGCTTTGCCGCGCTGGAGGAGGTGGCCGTGGGTGCCGATCTGTGCGCGGTGGAGGAAGCCGAGGAGTTTTTGCGTATGGTGCCGGAGAAGCAGCCATTTATGGCGACCTCCTGCTGCCCGGCATGGTCTGTGATGGCCAAAAAGGAGTTCCCCGGCTTTGCGCCGTATATCTCCATGACCATGACGCCTATGGTGCTGACGGCGCGGCTGCAGAAGCGCCGCCGGCCTGGGTGCCGCGTCGTCTTTATCGGCCCCTGCGCCGCCAAAAAGCTGGAGGCCAGCCGCCGCAGTGTCCGCAGTGATGTGGATTTTGTCATCACCTTCGAGGAGCTGAGGGGAATGTTCGAGGCCAAGGACATCGACTTCAGCCAGATCCCGGATCTGCCCTCCCACTACGAGGCCAGTGCCCCCGGCGTAGGCTTTGCCGCCGGCGGCGGCGTGGCCAAGGCGGTGGAGGAGGTGATCCACCGCCTGCACCCGGAGGTGGAGGTCAAGACCGCCGCCGCGGAGGGGCTGAACGAGTGCCGGCGGATGCTGCGTATCGCCCGGACGGGCAAGTATGACGGCTATCTGCTGGAGGGCATGGCCTGCCCCGGCGGGTGTATTGCCGGCGCCGGTACCGTGCAGCCGCCGGAAAAGTCCCGCCGTGCGCTGGAGAAGTATAAGGCGGCGGTATCTATCAGTAACCCGATGGACTCCCAGTATCTGGAGGGGACCCGTCTACTGTACGAAAACGAGGCGGACTGGGACCGCGTGGGCCGGCATTGACGGATTTGCCGTACAGAAAGAACGAAAGCGCTCCCGTTGGGGGCGCTTTCGCCTGTTGTGACGAAGATGGCGGCCGCAGCAGACGTGTTCTGCCGCGCTTCGACCGTGTGCGGTGTTATAATGGCAGACAGCAGAGTGCCCACCGCCAGCCGGGCGGCGGAGGAATGGGGGTATAACAACGGAAATGAAGCTATATGAGCGTGAACACAGGCGCTATATCCTGCGCCGCATGGTGTATGAGCTGTTCGGCGTTGGCGGTGAGGACGGTGGGCGCCCCATATCTGCGGCGGCCGCAGCGAAGCCAGTATCCGAGGAAGATGCGAGATCCGGTGCGGAGACAACGGCGGGCGGCGCGGGCAGCCGCTGAGCACATAGGAAAACGAGCGCCGTCCGACAGGACGGCGCTCGCTGCTTATGTCTCCGGCTCTATGTAGTCCGACTGCTCCAGTGTTTCCTCCGGCGTCATATCCTCCGCCGAGGTGGGATCGGGGAGCTGCGGCGCGTTGGGGGCGCGGTCTCCCAGGGCAATGGCGTAATAGTCATAGGTCACCAGCAGCTCCGCGTAGTAGTATTGCAGGGACACACGGTCGTTGATGGCGCTGACATAGCCCTCCGGCACCGTGACGCCGGGGTTGGCGGTGAAGGTGCGGGTAGAGGACTCATACACGCCGGCGGCGGTGGCCCAGCTGTTGCCGGCAGCAGTGGGCAAGATTACCAGAGGGATACTGCCGTAGGCATCGGCGGGGTCGTAGTCCTGATCCAGCACGTCCCGGCCGGACAGCAGACGGGAGTCATATTCCAGTCCGAACAGATTGCTCAGCGTGGGCACGATGTCCACGGCACTGCACGGTTCGGATACGGTAACAGCTTCCTCCATGCCGCCGCACCAGAGGATCAGCGCATTGCGGTAGCGGGAGGTGTCACGCTCTGAGTCTGTAAAGCCCCGCAGCTCGTTATAATAGTCCGTGTCTGTCTCTGACAGCAGGTAGGGGTAGTGGTCGGCGGCCAGGCAGATGACGGTGTCGTCGGCAATACCGGCCTGCTCCAGCGCGTTTACCAGGTAGGTCAGCGCGTTCTCCAGCTCCAGGTTGGCGGCCACATAGGCCTGGACCTGGGGGGAGGCGTTGGGATAGGCGGCCTGAGCCTTGGCGCGGTTCTTGGCAGCCATGGCGTGGCCCCATCCGTAGCCGCCGTGGCCGCTGACGGTCATGTAGTAGGTATGGAAGGGTGTGCCGTTCTGTACATAGGTGTCAATATACTGCGTGATGGTGTTCTGGATCATCTCCAGATCGGAGTAGGGCCAGCTGCCGTCCTCGGTCAGCTGCAGACCGTTGCCCTGACCCTGATAGTCGTAACCAAGGTTGGGATGGGTCTTGTCCCGGCGGTAGTAGTTGTAGATATTGTTGTGGTAGGCGGCGGTGGTGTAGCCCAGAGCCCGGAACTGATTGCCCAGGGCAAAGGGCATACTGTTGTTGGCTGTGGCATAGAAGCTGACATTGCCGTTGACCCACGTGGGGAGCAGACCGGTCATCACCGCGTACTCGCCGCCGGTGGTAGATTGGCCCCAGCCGGGCTGATAGAAATTGTCGAATACGAAGCTCTCATGGGTCAGACGGTAGAGGGTAGGCGTCAGCTCCTCGCTGATGAACCAGGGAGAAAAGGACTCGGCGGTGAAAAGAATGAGGTTCTTGCCCTGGAACATACCGGTGTACGCGTTCTGCTTGGAGGGCGTCAGCGAGCCGAAGTAGTCGGACATACGGGCCACGGCGCTGCTGGAGGCGTTCTCTGCCAGGGCGGCAAAGTCGATGTCCATGGCATTTTCACTGTAGACCACCGGCGTTGTGACAGCAGGGGTGTCATCCGGCACATCTGTCTTCGTGTCTGTGTCCGGCAGCCGGGGGCTGGGGTGCCCGAAAATGGCGTAGGTGATCTCCAGACGGACACTGGCGTTGAGCCCAAAGTGGGTCACACCGGTGTCGGTGGTGAAGTTGTAGGTATAGGCATCGTGATAGGTGCCCCAGCGGGCCAGACCGTTGCCGATACCGCCGAACAGCAAACACATGACCAGCAGGAACAGCAGGGACCAGCGGCCCATGCGTTGCTCGGTGACGATGCGCCGGCGCAGTAGGATGCACAGTGCCAGCGGGACAAAGGCCAGCAGGATGAAGGGCAGGCGGGGCAGCACGACATCCGGCAGGACCGTGTCGCCGAAGCCGCCCACTACGTCGCCGGCCATGTTGCCGATGAAGGACAGAGCGAAGTAGGACTTGAAGTAACTGCGGCAGCAGTACTCCACGCACACCAGCACCGTCCACAGGGCGGTGGCGGCGATAGAGGCAATGGTAGCCGCCTGGCGGTGACGGAACAGATTGATGAGCAGACTCCAGAACAGCCCTGCGCCCAGTGCGAACAGCACCACCAGCACAAGCGTCCCGGTAAAGAAGGTGCTCTGCCTGTCGAAGGCCCGCAGCAGCAGCTCGTGGTACAGCAGCGCCGCCGGGAAGAATACCCAGTTCAGCGGGCCGCGGGGCAGAGAACTGGTGTCCAGGCGGGAGGGGGTGGTATGTTTTTTTCTATCTCTCTCGTTCATACAACGTATACGTCCTTTAATGGCACCCGAGGGGCATCGTAGTAAGTGTTATGGTAACACAAGACGCCGCAGATTGCAACCGGCCCGGAACGCATTTCAGGTCCGAAGAAGCGCGTTTGCGGCAAAAAGCCCTCCTCACGGAGGGCTTTTTCATTCATCGGTTCTGCAAATAGCGCTGTAAGGCATTGCTCTTGTCAAGCCGCCACAGCAGCAGGCCGCCCAGGCCATAGCAGGCCACGGCCTCGCCCAGGCCCACGGTCAGGGCATTGAAGGCGTAGGTGGGCCAGAAAGCAGCGGAGGTACCTGCCTGCTCATAGGCCAGGACAAGGCCGATCAGCACGGTGTTGGCGATCACCGGCGGCAGAGGGGCCAGCCACTTCTTTTGGCACCGGGCGGTCAGCAGGGCGGCCAGCAGTGTGGCGGCGGAGCCGACCACGATGTCCAGCACGCCGTAGGGACTGAGCAGGTTGGCGATCAGGCAGCCCACGCCCAAACCCCAGGCCGTCTCCGGCAGGAAGAAGGGCAGGACGCACAGCGCCTCGGAAAAGCGGCACTGAATAGGACCGTAGGTGATGCCGAAAATAGAGCCGAAATAGCTGAGAACGGCGTAGGCGGCGGCGGTCAGCGCCGCGAGGGTCAGTTGCTTGGTGTGTAGCTTCACGGGGTCGTTTCCTCCTGTTCCAACACATACCAGTCGCCCTCCAGCGCGAAACCGGAGGCCACCATGGCATTTTTCAGCAGGTCCGTATTGCCGGAGGGATGGGTGTCCGCATCGGCAATGGCTACCTGCACCGCATCATCCGCACGGGCCAGGACCTCCAGCGTACAGCCCTGCTGCTCCAGCAGCGCGGCCGCATGGTCCAGAGCGCTGTCCATCGGGTCAAAGGGTTGGTCGTGTGCGGAGTTGTTCTTTTGTGCCTGCTCGGTGTCTCCGCCGGTGCCGTCAGACGGCGCGGTGCCATCTGGCACATCGCTGCGGTTTCCACCGTAGTAGCTGCTGACCATGTCGTTGTCGGCATTCGTATCGGCGGGGGCGGCGTCATCTGCAGCGTGATCGGTCCGGCCGGCGCGGCCTTGCAGCGCCAGGGGAAACGCCGCGCCCACGATGACCAGACATGCGGCGGCGGTCAGCAACCATTTCTTATAATTGCGTTTGGGATTGGAGGCGGCGCTGCCGCCCTGGGGCGTTCTCTCCACCTGCGCCATGATGCGGTCCGTAAGGTCGGAGGGCGGCAGGGCGTCGCTCGCCAGCGCTTCGCGAAGCAGTTTATCCATCGGGTCAAAGGGCTGCTGTGTCACGGCTGCTCCCTCCTTTCACTGATCTCTGTCTGTAAGACGGCCCCACCGTCAAAAAGGTTCCCGCTGCCGTCCAGCAATTCCCGCAGCCGCATCTTGGCCCGGCTGATGCGGGACTTCACGGTGCCCTCACTGATCTCCAGCGCCGCGGCGATCTCGGCATAGTCCAGCTCCTGCATATACCGCAGCAGCAGGACCTGCCGGTGCTCCTCTGACAGCCGGGACAGCGCACGGCGGACAGTCTGCTGTGTTTCTGCCTGTTCTGCCTGGTCCTGCGGGCCGGGGCCGTCATCCGGCAGCTCCAGCTCGGTGACATCATCCATGCCCCGATGGCGCTTCTCCCGGCGGAGCCAGTCGATGGCGGCGTTGGTGGTTAGGCGGTAGAGCCATGTGGAGAAGCGGCAGGTACCGCGGAACTCCGGCAGTGCCCGCCATGCGGCGAGAAACGCCTCCTGGGTCACGTCGTCTGCCGCCGCTTCGCCGCACATCCGCAGGGCCAGACGGTATACCTGTGTCTGATAGGCTTCCACCAGCAGGCGGAAAGCTTCGCTATCGCCCTGCTGGGCGCGGCGCAGGATGTCCTGTTCATTGTTCATCGCAGATCCCTCCTGACACCCGCCGCCACCCGGTACAGCTCCTCCAGTGTGGTCAGGCGGACGATCTGTTCTTTATAGTAATTGGCGTGGCTCACGCCCTTGAGATACCAGCACAGCTGCTTGCGGGCCTCCAGCAGGGCGATGTGCTCGCCCTTGTCCTCCACAGCCAGCTCGATCTGCCGCACGGCGGTGTCCCACCGCTCACGCAGCGGCGGCAGGGGCGGGATGGGACGGCCCTCCAGCGCTGCCTGGGCCTGTTGAAACAGCCACGGGTTGCCGAAACAACCCCGGCCGATCATGGCCATGTCCGCGCCGGTGAACTGTAAAATGTGGACGGCGTCCTCTGCCGAAAAGATGTCGCCGTTGGCGATGACCGGCACGGATACCGCTTCCTTCACCTGGCGGATGGTGGTCCAGTCGGCCTGACCGCTGTACATCTGGGCGCGGGTGCGGCCGTGGACGGCAATGGCGCTGACGCCTGCCTGCTCCAGCATTTTGGACAACTCAACGGCGTTGATACTGCCTTTATCCCAGCCCCGGCGCATTTTCACCGTCACGGGTACGGGGCTGGCCTTGACCACCGCCTCGGCCAGTCGGGCAGCCTTCTCCGGGTCCTTCATCAGGGCAGAGCCGTCGCCGTTGGCCACTACCTTGCCCACCGGGCAGCCCATGTTGATGTCGATAATATCTGCGCCGGACACCTCGGCGGCGATGACGGCGGCTTCAGCCATGCAGGGGATATCGCTGCCGAAGATCTGGGCAGCGGCGGGCTTTTCGTTGGGGGCCAGCTTCAAAAGGCCTCGGCTTTTCTTGTCCTGATAGCACAGAGCCTTGGCGCTGACCAGTTCCGTGCAGCTCATGCCGGCGCCCAGCTCACGGCAGATCTGGCGAAAGGCCAGATCCGTAACACCGGCCATGGGTGCCAGGTACAGTTTGGAGTGTATTTCTACGTTTCCGATATACATGAAGGGCTCCTTTGTGCGTACTGCGTTTCTGCCGGATATTGTACCACAGAAATTTGCTATTGACAATCGGAATTAACTGTGTATACTGTTCATATACAGTTTGCACAAGGAGGCCTCTTATGCAGCTATACATCGACAACCGCAGCGGCGCGCCCATTTACGACCAGATATACAGTCAGATCAAGGACGCCATATTGTCCGGACAGGTGACCGAGGGCGAGGCGCTGCCCAGCATACGGGCGCTGGCCAAGGATCTGCGTATCAGCGTCATTACCACCAAGCGGGCCTATGACGAACTGGAGAGCGAGGGGTTCATCTACACGCTGCCCGGCAAGGGATGCTTCGTGGCGGAGCGCAGCACGGAGCTGCTGCGGGAGGAAAATTTGAAGAAGATAGAGGGCCATATGCAGGAGATCCGCCGTTTGGCGTCCGCCTGCCGGCTGACAGAGAATGAATTGGACGAGATGTGGCGTCTCCAGAGGGAGGAAACAGAATGAATGCATTGGAAATACACGGACTGACGAAGCGGAGAGGTGACTTTGTCCTGCGGGGATTGGAGCTGACGCTGCCTGCGGGGTGCATCATGGGGCTGATCGGCGAGAATGGCGCCGGAAAGTCCACCACCATACGGCTGATACTGAACGGCCTGCGGCGGGATGGCGGTACCATCGCCGTTTACGGAAAGGATAACCGCGCGATGACCGCCCTGGACAGGGAGGACATCGGCGTGGTGCTGGACGAGGTGGGACTGCCGGAGTACATGAACGCACAGCAGATCGGCCGTATGATGGCGGGCATTTTTACACGCTGGCAGCCGGAGGCGTACGCCGGCTATCTGCGGCGGCTGGCGCTGCCGGAGGATAAGCCCTTCAGGGATTTCTCCCGCGGTATGAAGATGAAGCAGGGGTTGGCTGTGGCGCTGAGCCATCAGCCGAAGCTTCTGCTGCTGGACGAGGCCACCAGCGGTCTTGACCCGGTGGTGCGGGACGAGATACTGACCATCTTTGCAGACTTTACCCGGGATGAAGAGCACGCCGTGCTGCTCTCCAGTCACATTGTCAGCGATTTGGAGAAGATCTGCGACTACATTGCGTTCCTGCACAAGGGGCGGCTGCTGCTGTGTGAGGAAAAGGACCGGCTGACGGAGGCGTACGGCATCCTGCGGGGCGGTGCAGAGGACATTGACCCGGCGGCGGTGTGCGGGCGGCACACCACGCCCTACGGCACGGAGTATCTGGTGCGGCGGGACGCGGTACCCGTCGGCATGGCGCTGGGACAGGTGAATATTGAGGATCTGTTCGTGTTCATGGCAAAGGAGGTGTGAGATGAAGGGATTGTTTTATAAGGAGGGCCGCTGCCTATGGCAGTACGGCAAGTCATATATCCTGCTGGTGGTCATATTTTTCGGCCTCACCTTTCTGAACAAGGGCGGTGGAGGTGCGAACCCGCTATGGCTGCTGTATCCGGTGTTTTTTGTGGGATCTCTGCCGGCATCACTGCTGAGTGCCGACGAGAGGGACGGCTGGCTGGCCTATTGTGATACGCTGCCGATAGGTCGGCGGCAGCTTGTAGCGGCGAAGTATGTTACCAGCGCTGTGCTGACGGCGCTCATCATCACGTTGGTGCTGCTTATCAGCGCGCTTACCGGGCAGCCGACTGTGGCCGGCGGCACAGCCGTGCCGCTGTCGATACTGATTCCGCTGCTGCTGGCGGTGGGGCTGGGCGTTCCGGCACTGATGTTTCCGGTTATGTTCAAATTCGGCGCCACAAAAGGGCGCGCGGTGTATATCGCTGTGGTGATGATCGCGTCGGCGACCTGCGGGGTGCTGATGGCATCCGAATCGGTAAGAGGGGTGCTGACCGTACTTCCGATTTTGCCGGTCATCATCATTACACTGGCGATATTCGTCGGCAGCTGGGCGCTGTCCGTAAAGTGGTTCAAGGCCCGGGAGCTGTAAATAGAGCAGAGGGCGGCGATTACCCGCCGCCCTCTGAAAAAATTGCAGGAAAAACAGGAAATGGGTGTTGACATTCTGCGCGGTACTTGCTATAATAAGCAAGCTTGAGTTCCAAGACGAAAGCGCACATGGCCAAGTAGTTCAGTTGGTTAGAACGCCAGCCTGTCACGCTGGAGGTCGAGGGTTCGAGCCCCTTCTTGGTCGCCATATATGCTGCTGTAGCTCAGTAGGTAGAGCGCATCCTTGGTAAGGATGAGGTCGGCGGTTCGAATCCGCCCAGCAGCTCCAACATTTACCGCTTGAATCGCAAGATTTGAGCGGTTTTTGTTTTGCTTTTGCAACTTTTTGTAGCATTTGACAAAATCGGCGGATGGCGGATTTTTTAGAAAAACCGACACAAAACCGACACCGACATACAAAACTAAGCCGAACAGAGGTTATCCCTGTCCGGCTTTTTTGATTGCTTCCTGTGTGATCGCGGCGGCCCGTTTCATGCTTTCTTGATCTGCGTGTGTATACATTCTCAGCGTGACTGCCTTATCGCTGTGGCCCAGTACCTCCGAAACACTTGCTACATCAGCACCGTTGGTAATGGCAATACTGGCGAAGGTATGGCGCAGCTTGTGCGGATGCAGATCGGGTATATCGCTGCGCTCGGAAAGCTTTTTCAGGTAGCGCGTGGGGCTTTGCGGGTGCATCGGCTCCGGGCTGCCCTCCTTCGTGAACACAAAAGCGCTCACCGCTTTCTTTGCCTGCTCTATGCGGAGCTGACGCAGGAGATCCATCGTGTCATCGCTTGCATAGACAACGCGAATACGTCCGCTTTTGGGCGTGTCAAGATAGACACCTTTCGCCGCAGTATAGCAAAGGTTTCCGGCAATCCGGATCTCGCCTGTTTTGAAATTTACATTTTGCCATTTGAGAGCGCAGCACTCACCCCGGCGGATGCCGGTATCAATCAGAAGTCGTATTAACGCCTGCCACTTCAAGGGTTCATCCTTTAGCGTGGCCAGTAGCCGTTTTACTTCCTCTGCTGTGTACGCCGCCGGCTCTGATGACTTCACTTCATCCTTGCGAGGTTTCGGGTGTTCCACTTTATCCATGGGATTCCGGTCGATCATATCACCGAGATATGCCATCTTGAACAGCGTGTGCAGAATAGTGTATGTTTTGATGACAGTAGCGTGCGCCTTGCCCTGCGCCTGAATATCCAGCAGCAGCGCACTGATCTGTGCCGGCGTGATCTCTGGCATTTTCATATCACCCAGGGCGGGGTAGATTCGCCGGTCAAGGCAATTCTGGTAGCCGGAGCGTCCGTTTTCGCTCATTGTGACGGCCTTCGCAGGCATGAACACCCGCTCCCCATACTGACGCAGGGTCAGTATCTTGGCCGCTTCCGCCGCCTGTTGAGCGGCCTTTGCCGCGGCTTCTGCGGCTTCCCGTGCGTCCTTCTCATGCTGCTCCGCGCGGCTTATGGCCTCACCTGTATCACACTGGCGCTCAAACTCTGCCGACACAGCGGCAAGCTCGCGTTCGATGGCCTTTTTGCTCCAGCCCTCCGGCGCGTACCATCGGCGGGTCAGGCGGGATTTACCACGACCACGGCTGACGCTGATCTCATAGAACACCTTGCCGGATTTGGTTGTCATTTTCCGGGTAGACGGCATATCAGGTCGCCTCTTTCTTCGTTTTTCTCGTAACCTTCTTCTGTACGCCTTTCAACGACTGCAAATAGGCTTCTTCCACAGGTGACAGGTTATCTTGCAAGTACTTCTTGTATTCGGCTTTTGCCTTTTCCATCGCCTGTGCGTGGGATACACGTCCAGGGCCGTCCAACAGCTTTTCACCTGTGGAGGAGAGGATCGCGTCCAGTTGTTGGATGTAGTCCTTCATGTGCATGGGATTGCGCCGCATAGCCTGTATTTCCGCAAAGTCGAAATATCCGGATACCAGATTATTCAGGATTTTCAACTCATCGCCGTCTAAGTAATTCTTGGCGATACCGATATCTTTCGCCGTGGGAAAGTCACCGGGAAAAGACTTCATCCCCATAAACGGCTTTGTGGCGTCTGCACGGTCATATACGACCTCCGCAGCGGTATGGCCGTGGGCTGCATAGTGCAGCTTATTCTGTACGATCTTGAAAAACAGAACGGATTCCTGACTTTTGGGATCATAGTCTACGCTGGTGGCGTACAGATCCAGCACCTGACGGTACAAGACTTTTTCGGACGACCGAATATCGCGGATGCGGTCAAGCAATTCTTTCCAGTAATTGCCGCCGCCCAACTGCTTCAGGCGGTCATCGTCCATGGCAAAGCCCTTTATCATGTATTCCTTCAGGCGCTCCGTGGCCCACCGGCGGAATTGGGTGCCCCGAATAGACTTGACCCTGTAACCGACAGAGATAATCACATCCAGATTGTAGTAATCGACTTGGTAGGTCTTTCCGTCTGCTGCAGTTGTTGCAAATTTTACAACAACTGATTCTCTCTCCAATTCTCCTTCGTCAAAGAGGTTCTTGATATGCCTGGAGATAGTGGACTTGTCACGATCAAACAGTGCGGCCATCTGATCGAGAGTAAGCCACACTGTTTCGTTGTCGATTTTTACATCAATATGCGTCAGGCCATCTTCAGACTGATAGATGATAATTTCGCTTTTATTCTCGTCCATATATTTACCCCTGTCTTGCTCCATGCTTCGGCATGGGGCATTGTTTTTTGTATCGCGTTATTGCGGGTCGGTGTCAGTGTTGGAGCTGGCGGCCTTTTGCACTTTTCTTTCCTTAATGGCGCGTATCTGCGCCGCAACCTCAGCCGCATTTTGTTGATCAATTTTATATGCATCGGCGGACAATGCAGCAAAATCCTCAGCAATTTTTGTCGCATATCGTTGAGCATTGAATATTGCTATATCGTGACTTGTCTGCTGTGCAGCTTTAAGCTCGTTTTCTACATCGCGGTGCCAAAAACAAGCCACGCCCTTTTTACCAGCGTTCAGCCTTTCAAGTTCAATGAGTCTCTCAAAATCCGTAGGATAAAAACTCCATCTCAGGCAGTCGCCGAGGGCTCGGATAAAATCAACAAAGTACTCTGAGCACAGAAACCGATCCAGCGCCCATCGCGGATCATGTGTTGACTGCTTGGAGTTTTCAGATCCTTTTTTTTCGATTCTACAGATCGCCAGAACAGCTTCCTCGGACAAGCCGAGCCTATTGCATATGCCCCGTATCTTTGCGTTTGGACTTTTAACATTCGTTCTACCCAAAAGAAAATCTGTAGAAACACCGAAAAAATCCGCATATTTAATCAAAGTTTCATGTGACATTGGGCGTCGGCCATTTTCATGGGAATCAATGGTCTTGTAGTTTATCCCAATGGCAGCCGCAAAACTCCTCTGGGTTTTATATCCAGCATCTTCGCGCAGCGCAATGTATCTATCAGCCAACTCACGTAATGTCATCGCAATTCAAACTCCTGTAGATTTTTAGCAATCGGATTCGAATAAATCTCCGACTTGTGGTAACTAGGTCTTTCTCAAAAATGTATGATAAAATTGTAGACAACAGCAACAACGTCTACAACAATATAGTACAGCACAGGCAGACCGCTGTCAAGTCGAATTTGAAAGGAGGATTGACAGATGAATAACCAAGATATCCGTCAGGCATTGGTTGAGGCCGGTTTCAAGCACTGGGAACTGGCCGAGGCGCTGGGCATCTATGAGGGAAATCTGTCCCGTAAGCTCCGGCGGGAGCTACCCAGTGAGCAGAAGGAACATATTTTCCGAACCATTGAGCGGATGAAGGAGTACCGCAGTGAAAGGAGTGAGCAAAAGTGAGCGCATCCACACCCTATCAGAAGATTCCTGATGCCTGCCGCAGTACCGGACTGAGCCAGTACTATTTGCGCCGCGGCTGCAAGGACGGCACTGTCCCGCATATTCGATCGGGGACGGTATACCTTGTGGACGTCCCGGCACTGCTGGAAAAGTTGCGCCGAGAGGCCATCGGACAGATCGGCGGGGGATGAGGCGTGGGAAAGCCAAAGAAGCGGGCAGACTGGTTTCCTGTCTACCTCGATCAACGCCAGTACATCGAAGCAGTGGACGATGCAACGGCGGGACGAGTTCTCAAAGCAGCTCTTACTTACATGGTAACAGGGGAGCACATACCTTTAGATGGTGCTGCAGAACTCCTCTTCGTCGGGTTTAGGGGTGCCGTTGATGGTGCTGTGGCAAAATTCGAGGCTACCCGCAAACGAAACATAGCCAACGGCTCTAAAAATGCCAGTGGCACCCAGTCGCACCCAGTGGATGCCAGTGGCACCCAGTCGGCCACAGAATTAGATTTAGACATATATGAAGAGGGAGAGGGAGAAAAAGAGTCCCCTCCCGCCCCCGCGTCAAAAAATTATTCAGGCGACCAGCGCGTGTACGAGCATGACAGCAATGCCTATCAGATTGCAAAGTATCTGGCCGATGAAAAGGCCGGGGACAATCCATGCAGGGCACAGCCTACGGAGGCGGAACTGCAAAAGCAGGCGACGGCGTTGGACGAACTGCATACTCAGAACGGGGTGGCCTGGGATGTGATGGAGGAGGTCATGTACCAATCGCTGGATCATGACTACTGGAGGCATCGGGTACAGTCCGCCTACGACTTTAAGCGGTATTTCAATAAAATTCTGGCTGATGTATCTGATAGGAAGTGAAATTTATGGCCAACTCTACATACACTACATCCGTTGAACGACTGGAGGCGGCCAGCGCCGCGTGGCTGCGCGATCTAGAGGAGCAGGGGCGATTATCTCGCACCGTCGAGGCATACGCCAGCACACTGGCAGACTTTACCAGCTTCTTTGGCGCGGATGAGGACAAGTCTGATATTCCGTCTTGCGCTGAGGTGCTCCTTTGGCGGGGCAATCTTGAATCCCGCGGCTGCAGGGAGCGGACAATCGCTCAGTACCTGCGTCAGCTCCGTGCCTTCTTCGACTGGGCGTGCGAGCATGGCTGGTATCAGGCAAATCCAGTCTTGAAGCGCCTAATCCCAACGGTGAGCGACCTGCCGCCGGCGGAATATGTCGCGCTCCACGACTGGCAACTCCGGCGGCTTTATACATACGAACGTCCCCAAAACGCCAAGGCCGCCACCTACCCACGGAATTACGCAATCGCGATTTTGCTTCTTACCACCGACCTGCACAATGGGGAACTACTGCACCTGACCCCGGCTGATCTACACTGGGCGGACAACGTGATTGCCGCCCGGGATGGTCACACTGGTGAAGTCCGGCAGGTGGCATTTTCAGACCTTGCCCAGTCCGCCGTCCGTATCTATCTGGCCAGCGGCATCCGCCCGCAGGATCTACCCGATACCGCGCCCTTGTTTGGGAACACCGCGCCCAAGGGTTCATTTGGCCCGCGTACCGGCGATGAAAGCCGTAAGTGGCAGCACGGTTCTCGCCAGTGGCTCTCCACATTGACGGAGCGTCACGTCAGCGCCGTGGCCTTCGTTCGTGGTGTGCGCTGCGAGGAGCTGCGTCATGCTGCGGCTCAGGCCGAGTCGGCGTCTCTGGCAGAGGCCTGCGCCCGTCAGGCACGGCAAAATGTCTCCCTGCTGGAGAGGATGAAAAGCCGCCCCTGACCGATGGGGTCAAGGGCGGTGGGCAAAGACGATTGTCCTAAAAAGTATGTGACTCTATGCTCTTTGCGTGTGCTTCTATTGCTCCGCGGATTTCTTCTTGGGTCGGGATGATTTCCACCACGTTCCTTACATTGCAGTGTTGTATGACCTCATCCTCATTACGAGAAGTTATGAACCCGATGATTTTCTTCTTTTCGATGGTAGCGGCAAATACTCTTCCGGTGGTGCAGAATCTTTGCGAAAACCATATTGCCACATTTTTGTTGATTGTCCAGGAAATTCCTGACCGTACGGTACCCGCTGACTCAAGGGCATCAGTCCCACGATATACGGTAATTGGATCAACATCCGTCAGTTCATTCGGAAGATCTTTCAAGTAGTCATTTGGTTTTATGCTTTTTAGTGCAATCAGATACTTCTTAGGAAATCCAAATATGTCTCCGCTATAAACCTCAAGGGTTTTCCAGTAACGATCCTCGGGTGCCATGCGATTATAGTTTGTCTGAAACCACTCGAATTGCTCACGCCGTGAAAGCGGCATAGCATCTTCGACTTCATCATGCGACAAATAATCACTCATCTGCGACATCCTCCGCGTACTCCAAAATATCGCCCGGCTGACAGCCCAGCAATTCACAAATACGGGCTATGTTGTCCAGGGATACAAGTTCCCCTTTACGGAACGCCTGCACCGTGCTTTCCGCCAATAGTTTCTCTTTTCGGATGCGGTATGTGCTATACCCCTTAGTTTTCAGTGCTTCGAGAATATCGGTTTTATACCTGATTGGCATCTACATCACCTCTTTCTTTGATAGCATAGCATAGATATACACGAAAATCAATGTATATATTCCACAACGACAGACACTTATTTTCGTGTATATCGCCAGTTGATTATGGGCGAGTATTCGTGTATACTGTAATCACAGCAAGGGAACAATCGAAAACAGTTCAGGCACCGGCAATCGTTTGCAAGCAGTAACGACCGAGATCACGGATAAGGGCGGGGCGGTATGCGGAAGTAGCAGCGCAGAGCGCAGACGCCTCAATGACCACCGCCGCCGGAGTTCCCTAAATTTTGAGGAGGTACATACCATGGTTAACAAAAATCTTGATTCCCAGATCCACGAGCTACGGGAGCTGCGCCGCATGGCCGACGAGCTGGCCGCCGCGATCGACACCATTCAGGATGCCATCAAGGCCGAAATGACCGCCGCCGGCGTGGACGTTCTGACCGGCAGTGACTGGAAAGCCGTATGGAAGCCCATCACCAGCAGCCGCATCGACACCGCCGCACTGAAAAAGGCGCTCCCCGATTTGGCGGCGCAGTTCACCAAGACCAGCACCGTCCGGCGGTTCAGCGTTGCTTGAGCCAACCGGCCCGGAAAATTGGAAGGGAGGTGAAGACTACGCCTACACCGTTAAAAAGCATCCGCATGAAATGTCTGGACTGTTGCTGTGACTCCGCTCTTGAAGTTCGGTTGTGCCCATGCACCGAATGTGCGCTGCACATCTACCGCTTCGGGAAAAACCCTCACCGCAGCAAGAAAGGCGGCGAAAGCCATTCTTTGGCAAAAAACGGTGCCTCAACAAGCGATTTGGAGCTGGATGCACCCCACCAAGGGTAAATATACCCCACACAGCAACGCAAGCGCGCCCCCCCGCCAGCACGGCGGAAAACAGGAAAGTGGTCATGCAAGGCCGCAGAAAGGACGTAAAAATGTTTTATCTCAAAAAACTCGGTTTTAAGCTCTACATCGAAAGCGACAACGTTTACACCGTCTGCCCGATCTGTGAAAAGGAGCATCGCGTGGACATCAGTGAGGTTTTCAGCGATGGGCAAAGCGACCTATACGGAACAGCCATCCTTTGCCCCATCTGCGGTGCCAAGCGGATGGAGTCACTCAAGAGAACAGGCGGTGCGTCATGAGCTTCTACCGCCCATGCCCCCACTGCGGAGCAAATCTCGATCCCGGCGAAAAGTGCGACTGTGGAGGTGCCGCCGATGCTGTACCTTGTCACAATCGCCGGAGCAATCCAGCTTACCCGCTGGATGCTGGCTCTGCTGGATGCCATAGAAAAGCCCTCTGTGCCTACGCCGACCAAAGCACGACACAGAGGACTCTGAGTACCAACCACCACAGGGAGGCCGGTACAGCTATTGTACCAGCCTTCCGCCGATGAAACAAGGAGGAAATTATGATCTGTGCTTATGAACTCACCGCCGCCGAACGACATACCATCCGCGAAGCCTTATACGAACTCATGGCCGACTTCGAGCGTCCCTGGCGTATGCTGCTGCACCTCTGGATGCAGTACTGGGGCGAGCACCCCACGTACTATCAGGAGTGGGTGCAGAGCGACGCGGAAAACATTGGCGATCTGCTTCTGACTATCGTGAATGTGTTGGGAGACGCACTGACATCCTACCATCTGATGACGGGCAGCGATTTTGAGGGCGACCGTGACCCCTGCGGCGCTTATCTTCGAGAGGCCGCATGTGTGGAGCAGTCCCGCCGCGCAGATTCGGCCATTGACGCCGTGCGCGAGATGGTGTGTCAGTCCCACACGCTTTCCACCGCAGAGCGCGACGCCTTTCTTGAGCGCTTGAACAGCGGGATCACGACCACGCGCGACGAGGACATCATGCCGGTGCTGGAAGAGTTTACCAAAGAGGTCAAGTCCAGCATCGACCGCCGAGCAGAGTGACCCACTGCATACAATACGAACAGAGAGTACCCGCACACGCAGGTACTCTCTTTCTTCTTTCCACAGGTAGGCATACCCTCTCAGCAAAGAGCCGCATAACACGGAAAACACACGGCACACTGCGCGGAAAATGACACGCAAGACCACCGCAGCGCTCACTCTCACCCCACTGCTTGGATTTGAAATTCGAGCAGTGAAAGGGACATAAGCGTGGGTCGGACTTGAAGTCCGACCCTTTATCATGCCATTATGCGCGGCTTGTACGACATAGACTAATCTCACACCAGGCGAACGCGGCCAGCCATACCAACGTTTCTGTAGTATGCAGGGTGTACGCAGCGAAAGAGAGGGGGGTGGTTTACAATGCGGAGATGAAAAAAGTAAGTCCCCCTCCCCGAAACTCTCCCCATCGGGTAGATGTTCCGATTTGTACATGGGAGTATATGAAGGAAAGCACGCTCCCTTTGCGCGACGATAACTCAAAAGTACTTGACAGCGCAATAACTTTTGCGTATACTTAGGATGAAAGGGGGCAGGATAACCATGCATAAGATTTTCTTCTACCGTGACCGCAGCGGTAACGAACCTGTCTTCGAGTATCCGAAAGAATTGACTTCAAAAACAGATAAAAACAGCTGTATCAACGCCAATAAGATCAACGATTATATTGAAATTCTGCGCGTGTACGGCACGCAGGCCGGAGAACCCTATATCAAGCATCTCGACGGCGAGATATGGGAACTGCGCCCACTGCGAAACCGCATTTTGTTCGTTGCATGGACGGGCGACGGATATGTGCTTTTGCATCACTTCATCAAGAAAACGCAGAAAACTCCGGCACGAGAGATCGAGAAGGCAAAAAGAGAGCTTTTAGACCTGTTAGAAAGGGGTGCTGATTATGAGTAATCCGGCCATTGGAAGAAGCTGGGAGGATGTACGGACGGAGCTTTATACGCCGGAGGAGATCTCCGAGAGCAACCTGCGCGTTGCCTTGATTC
>ERZ1034998.723-NODE-723-length-20913-cov-5.408812_pt1 | contig 20913 bp, 23 predicted proteins | sample MGYA00520621_ERZ1034998 | MGnify/ENA primary metagenome ERZ1034998 (study PRJEB33766, sample SAMN09781748) | gut metagenome | biome: gut microbiome | host: Homo sapiens | place: Madagascar | study: EMG produced TPA metagenomics assembly of the PRJNA485056 data set...
ATTTTATATAGAGTAAAACCGGCGGGAGAAATCCTGCCGGTCATGCTCTTACAGTGCTTCCAGTCCCGCTTTCCAGCTCATCTTACCGACAATTCCATCCGCCGCCAGCCCGTGCTTGCTCTGCCAGGTCTTGGTTGCCGATTCCGTGCCGCTGCCGAAGATGCCGTCCGCCGCCGCGCCGATGATGATCTGCCATACCTTTACCGCGTTGCCCTTGCTGCCCTTTTTGATCGTCTTCATGTTGTAATCCTCGCTTTCTTTCGTTGTTGTTGTGATTTTATTGGATTCGGTGACAGTCTGCCCTTTCTTTTTCCAAGTAGCCATAAACTTCTCCGGTGTACCATACAACCTTTTTAACTTCGCCGGGGTGCTGCCCCAATTCGGCAGCTGGAAGTGCGGAAGATCTTTCATAGACTTCCACGCACCGCCCCATTCCAGACCAATACTCTGTCCGATCTTTCCCACCTTATTAAATAACTCGGTGGAATTATTTAACGCGTCATCGGAAACACTGCCATCCCCGTCAACATCCATTTTCAAATAAAAGTCAAATGCAACTCCCCACTGATGCATAGAACTGTATGTATTGCCTTTGGCTTTAGTGACAATCTTTCCCGGCATTGTCCTGCCCTTTGCATATAAAACGTCCTGCTCCGCAACTGTGCGGACACACTCTGAAATTCCGATCGTGATACCATTCTGCTGACACAGAATTTTCAGCTGTTCAACCTTTTTCTGCAATTCCGGATGTAACTGACTCACATTTCTCATGTTTTATTCCTCCTCACTCTCTACTTCCGGGATGCCGGTGATCGACATCAGCATCGATAATACGCCTGCCAATAACGATGCAGATGCAACATACTTCCAGTCCACCTGTCCCATTGCTGCCGCCGCACCGATTCCGGCGATCGCCGCCTGCGCCATCGTCTTAAGCGCTCTGATGCCCGCGGCTTTCGCCCATTTCTGCGTGTCTACTGATACTCTGAGTACACAATTTTTCAACATACTACTTTTCCTCCTCTAAGTCCGCAATGCGGTGATTGATAACTTTTACCTGTTCCTCAATGACCGGCACACGCTGCGCGAAGTTGTTGTGCATCCTTACCTCTCTGGTAAGCTCGTCCAACTTGCAGTCCGTAACCGCCTGCGCCATCTCAAGTTTGTGGTCCGTCTTTTTCTGACCACTGCTGACCGTCATTACAGTGCCGATCAGCGTCAGTCCGCCTGTTATAAGTGCTGTGATGATTGATTCCATATCCTTTTCCTCTCTTTCTTTATAATAAGTATAAACCCTGTCTCAGCAGTGTTTGTGCCAAGGTTGCCGAATGTCTGTTCCGTGCGTCAAACGATACTTTAGCGAATATTGGTAATTATCAGCAAAACAATACGCTTTTAGCGAGCGGCAATTTGTCTGCCAATACAGACTACGAAATATGCACTCTACAGTTATCTAAAGGGCGGTGGCTGGCAATATCAAGTGGCGAACTAAAGGCACATACACCTTTTGCATACAACTTAGGGCTAAAAAAGAGCGCTGGTGATCTATACGGATCAAATGGGTATTCGTGCACTCCTCACACAGATACAGGCATATGGGCTGATTTTTTGCAAGCTTATGCCATCGTTGTAACAACCGATACTGCAACCGTCAGTGCAACAATTAAGCATTATGCATCTGACAGTAACGTATCAGTTGCCTGGGCGCAAATGATGGCTATACGTCTTTCCTAGTGCAAAGTACAGTAAAAACAGTTGTTAATGTGCCGCTGTATGTCGTATTGTTCAGCACCGACCGTAAAGCAGTCCCATTGTTAATCGTTACTGCAAGAGCACCATGAGTAATCGCCGACCCTAAAACGTTAGCAGACAACACTATTATCGGCGTTATTCTAAAACTTGATATGTCAAGTTCTGCTACGCCGTTTGTATAAGCAATAGGATGAGAGATGACCACTATAGATGCCGGCGTATGCTCTTTATTTTGATTAACGTAATATACAGTTTGCGCTAAAGTATCGTTTTGCGACGAGATCGCACCTGTTACAGTCCCGCCACCAATAGAGGATATGTCGGTTGTCCCGAGCATCTTATACAAGTACCGCACGTTTTTAAACATCTGCGATACCTTTGCAAAAAGAGATGTATGCTTTTCACCGCTTGTCAGTGTGGCAACGCTTGTCCACGATGACGCTGATCCATCTGCCACATCACTGCTCGTAAATGATGCGACATTGCTCGCTGTATCTCCACCTGTCGCTACCGCGCCAATATTTGCCGGGGTGAGATTGACATTCCCCCGGCGGTAGGCTGTCTCCTTTGCGCCCTTGACCCCCGTCACCGGGGTACCCGCAAGCACATCCCACTTCCCGTCTGACGTTTTGTAGATGTTCGCACCGGCAGGGATGATGCCACCGGCACCCTCTTTAAAATCCTCTGTGGTCGTAAATTCGTCAGAAATATTGTACATATCCCCGGCGGTCACCGCAGTTAATGCGGGTAAGCTGGCAAACGCGACGGTCCCCATCGGACGCAATGCTCCTGCAAAAGATTCGGAGATACTTTTCGCCTGCCGGTAGTAATACGCTGCGTTATCTGTATCCTCTCCCTCCCGGCTGCCGGTACCTCCGACGGCGTAACTCTCCGCCTTGGTTGCACTCGCCGCCGCATCTGCCCGGCTTGTTTCTGCCTTTGCCGCTTCCACCTTAATCTTGGCAAGATAATTTGGCTCTAAGTGTTTTTCCTCGATGCTTCCTTCTTTCACGATTGCCGACACCTTACCATCCGTGCCAATGGTAAAAGCCACGGTATCCGTATCAAGAAACTCATACTGCGTAATCAGCGCCGACAAATCTATGTACTGCTTCGTGCCATCGATCAGAGTAAGTATGATCTGCTCCGTAACCGGATCATAGTCAAAGTTGACGGCAATTTTCCCCATCTGCGTGTCGATCGTAACCTTTGAACCATTCTTTTTTGTGATCGTGATGATTCCGGTCGACTCCTCAAAGGTCACATCCGACACAAGAGTTGCCACCTCTGTTTTCGTGGCTTTTGTGGTATCCAGAGTAATCACACGGTCGTCAAGTATGTCTGTCGCACTGTCCAGTCTGTTAAGATTTACCTTATTTATAGGTGTTGCATCGCTCGGGTAATTTTCCCAGTTAATACGGCTATACGCTTTGTTCATACTTTTTCATCCTCTCTTTCAGGTTTTCTATTTCTTCATGTTGCAACTGCACCGCAGCGATCAGATCAGCAATCAGTTCCGTCTTATCCAGAGCATAGTACATGTTCCCGTCCGGATCCGGATTCTCGGAGCAGATCGCCCAGTCTTCATCTCCAATCGCCGCCAGCACTTCCTGCGCAATCAGACCATGCCGGTAATGCCCGTTCTGGTCGTAGTTATAAACAAATCTGCAAGGGCGCAAGGACTGTATAAGCGCGGTGCTCTTTTCTCTGTCAAGGGATTCTATCCCGTGCTTTAGTCGCTTGTCAGAATAAGATTCCCATCCATAGGACGATATTCCTTTTCCGCTTGAGAGCATTTGCGCTATGGTGTTTGCCGACGTGTCACGCACCGCCACAGCAGAGTAACTTGCCGTGAGTTCTCTCGTATCTGCTGCTGACTTCAAACCATCCGTTCCTATCTGCACGAGTGTTCCTTCCCGTTTCAGTTCAACCAAGTTGTCCGTACTCTCTGTCGCGTCAATATGCACATACCCACCGGTCATCTCCACAGATCCCCTGAGTTCCAACAAATCAGCTCTAATCTTTAATCCCTCTGCTGACTGGTTAATTTCCGAAACGACACTGTCCCGGGAAACTTTGCTTGTGATCCCCTCTGCATTGACCTGTATTGCCGCCGCAAGCTGTCCTTCTTTTTCCGTTGCACGGCTGACCTCTGCAGTAATGCTCTCTGCCGTCTGGGTAATCTTACTGGATAGTGTGCCCTCGGCGCTCGTTGCACGGCTGACCTCTGCAGTAATGCTACTCGCATTCTGGGTAATCCTTGATGATAACCCATCTGTGGTATTTTTTACCTCTGCCCGGATTTCTGATGCTGTCTGTGTAATCTGTGACTGCAAGCCTTTTTCCACATCAACAATCGTTGACTTCGTTTCCTCAATCGACCGTTCGAGAGTATTGCTCTTCCCCTTAAGCTGCAGGATACTTCTCTGCACGCCGTTGACTTTGCTTGTCCGGTACTCTTCCCCGTCAGCTTCCAGACTGTCCCTCATTGCCTGTATGCCTTTCAGCGTGCGCTTTAAGATGTACGATTCAATCAATTTATACCGGGTCTGCAGCCGCACCGCATCGCCAACCTCTAAGCAAGGATTTCCCAGGCAATCCGCCGTAAACGGTCGATATGTAACGCCAGTAATTTTTGCAAGGACATTATTTGCTATACTGGTCAGTTCGTCTGTTCCCTTGCCATATAGCAAAAAGTTCCCCTCGATCACATATGCATTGTTCCCATTGCCAACGATAACTCCAATGTCGTTTTCTTTCTCCCGGATCTGAAGCTTGTCTATCGGGCAAACGGTATAGTCCTCATACTTTGCAGACACGTAGATGCCTTTCCCTATACCGTATGATTTCGGATCCCGCGGAAAAAGATCATCTGCCGGATAGAGGTCGTCCGCGGGGTAAAGCCCATCAATATTCTGCTCAAGATACACATAATGGAACTTCCCATAGCGTCCCATGTGACCCATGCAGCCGTTTGCTTCAAGAACGCAGGATAAGGTTTCTTTTCCACCTATGGATTCGCCCACCGTGCTTGTCTCCGCCGTACCGGTACTTGTATCTGTCGACACCGTGACTTCCACCGTCTTTTCGACGGTCATGCTGTCATTCACGAGTTCCACATCGTCCTGCTCCACATCGAAATGCGAAAAGAATGCATCCCGGAAAGATTTTAAGGTCATCGGAAACTTAAGCGTGTTGTACCACGCCGTCACATCCGCATTGACCACATCGTACAAAGCATCGTAAGCCACCACATCACGGTATTTTCTGTCTGCCGTAGGCGTATCGGAATAAACCTTATATCGTCCGATTTGAAGCGAATTCGCCGCATTCCCGCCGATCGTCATTTTTACAGTCAGCCACTTTCCTTTCATCGGTAAAAATACATTGGACACCTTGAACTTAATCATTCCGGCTTCACAGCAACCGAACGTCAACTCACTCTCGGAGCAGAGGCTTTCTGTCAGTTCAAATTCTTCCTGATGAAGTTCATTGTTCGTGATATTCACAAGCCCATCATCCGATGTAATTGTGATCTGCTTATCCACACTATTCTGTTTGAACAAATCCGCATACTCATAATCAATCAATTTACACTACCTCCATACCCAACAAACGCCAGCCGGAAAGAAGAATACTCCACGGTCGTCTCATCCGCATAATCAATGGTATATTCTATATCCGGCAGATAGCAGTCCATCGTTACATAATCGCCAAGTTCCGGCATCCACGCCGTGACAAGCGCTTTTTTCTCTGTCGCATTTGAATACTGTGCCTTGATGCTGTCCATCAGCGGGCGCAACGCCACTTCATCAATATCGTTTGGCGTTTCCCACTCAGCTTTAATTGCAACATTCTGTAAGGCCTCTCGATGTAAGATGCCGTTTGCATCCCGGTAAGAATCCAGATCTTGCCCTTTGATGCCGCACTTGAATTTCTTAGCTTCAATGTATCGGAAAGGAACGGTATAATCGCCTACCTTTATCAAAAATCCACCGTATGCCATTTTCTCCGCTCCTCTCTCTAAAAATCAAATGCCGGTCTGCCGGTTCTCCGGAAATAATCATTTGCACCCTCGCGTACAACTTTGAATATGCCGCTTTCCTCTGCTACGATCCGCACCGTCTGAACACCTTCCATTTTGCTTGCAATCATTTCTGCAAGCGGCTCCAGATAGGACAGGTTGTTTTCCAGCGGAAGTACTGCTTCCCGCCCGGCTTCTCCAATGTTTGCAAGGGTGCTACCGGTTGTGATGCCGCCGTTAGCAAGGCGGGGGATGCTGATTGTCGACAATGTCTGCAGATTTGGGTGAAACGTTCCACCGCCCAGCCAATCCGGCATATCAAATCCAACACTATTCAGCGCTTCCAAAACCTTATTGACACCGGTTACTACACTATTTGCCATATTCTCAACGAATGAAATTATTGAGTTGATCTTTTCCCTGAAACCCGACTTAATAGTATCCAAAATACCAAAAAGCGTTGTTTTCATGCTTGTCCAAGATTCCCGCCAACCGCCTTTGATATTACGCAGGGAATCCGAAATATGCCCTTTTATAGCGTTAATTGCTGCTTTCACACCATCTTTCATGTTGCTCCAAATTGTACTCAAGATCAGCTTCATCGAATTCCAGATTGCCGAAAACATTTCCCGGATTCCAGCCCACGCCTGTTCCCAGTCTCCGGTAAAAATGCCGACAATAAAATCAATGAGACCAGACAAAAAATCCATGATATTTGCCACCATATCAGACACAAAGCCGATAAAATTCAGCACACCCTCAATAAGACTCTGGATGATTGGCATCAGCACCGGCAGGATATTTTCGATGATCCACTCGATAACCGGCACCAGCACCTCTTCCCAGAGTTTTTTCACATTGTCTATGACTGTCCCCAGCAAGCCAAGAAAGCTGTCGAGCATCGGTTGAATGTGCTGCTCCATGACTTCGTGGAATTTGGTTGAAATATTTTCAAGCACCGGTTGTACGTATGTATTCCAGAATTCCAGAAACTTCGCCGAAATCTCGTCCAGTCCGTCCGTCAAGCTCTGTATCAGCGGATGGATATGTTCGTCATACAAAGTTACTACTCCATCCGTAAAATGCTGCACCGTGTCCGAAATCGTCCCAGTAACATCCGACACAACTTCAAGAATTCCTTCCAGCGCCGTCTTAATGCCGTCGCTGTTATTCACAAATGGATCGACAAACAAATGCATCAGATCATCTCCGAACTGCGCCACCAGAAGCGTTACCGTGCCAAATATATCCGAAAACATTTGAATCAGATTTGCCGTAATCTGCTGCCCGTCCTCATTGCCGAATGCCTGGAACACAAAAGCAAATGCTTCCGCCGCTTCGCCCGCAAGCTGTGCCACGTCAGCGCCGATATCGAACATCCGAATGAGGTACTCGGTGATTCTGCCGCTATTCTGCTGCAAATATAGGTCGATGCCGCCAATGATATTCTGTGCGATCGTAGCCCCTATACTGACCACAGACGCGCCAATCTGACCAACACTGTACGCCAGCGTCATGACAAAGTTGTCTGCCGCCGCCTGCAAATCTGCATTGCCAAAGATATCTGATAGAGAGCCACGGATTGATTCGATACTGCCGCGAATATCTGCGATCTGACTGTCAATATCCAGCGCCGCCCACGTCTCATCCCATCCGCGGATCACTTCTGCCTTGATCTGCTTAAGATAATCGAGGAACGGCTGCAATTTACCGATCAGCGCATCGCTTGTCGGCACTTCCTCATACATCGTAGAGGCATCTGTTCCACCGCCACCGCCGCCGGAACTGTTTGAGTTAATTACATTCAGTTCATCAAACCCCTGCAACGCTCCCGCCGCTTTCTTTGCCGCTCCCGCAGTGCCATTCAACGACTTCGCATAATCGACCTGCTGTTGCTTCGCCCGTGTCCATGTGCTCTTCCCAGACAGTGCCGCCACAAGTTCATTCATCTTATTGACCGCCGTCGTGATCCAGCTGCAGAGTGTTACAATCGCCGGAATGATGGCTGACACAATCGGCGCCGCCAGCGTCCCCAGTGATGCTTTGAGTGTAGATGTGGCAGTTTTCAGCTCGGACATCCGCGAATTAAAATCCGCGGAATACTTCGCCATATTCTGAATGCCCTCTTTGAAGGCGGCAACCATAGCATTAAAACCTTTGGTAATCCAGTTGAAAATGAACAAGGACAGCGTAATTCCCTTTAATCTTGACAGGAATGTTGTCATCAGCCCTGCAGATTTCTTTGCAGCCTTTCCGACCTTTTCAATCTGTTTCGCGCCAGAGCCTACCTTTGCTTCCTTGGCAGCAACCTCTTCCATTTTTTTCTTCGTAACATCAAGCTGACGGTTCACTTCACGCAGCTTCTCTGCCTTTTTCTGATACTCTGCGGTGCTCTTGGGATCAACATAAGCTGTTCCTTCTCTTACCATTTGTCGTCGATGCTCTTCTGCGGACTCAATATCTGCACTGACATCTTTTATCTTCCTGCCAAGTTCTTCCCAGGCTGTGCCAGATTTTTTCCCCTTTACAGTCATATCCTCCTGACGCTTTAGCAGTTTATCCAGCTCCAATGTAGACCTATGCAATCCGTCAAATACAACCTTATATTCCTCTGTCGGAATTTTCATCTGCTCAATCTCACGCATTCCGTCAGCGAGATTCTTCGCTTCACTTGTCAGCTTCTGAAACCGAGCTTCCAACTGCAACAGCTGGCTAGATGCTTTCCCGTTTTCAATTAACGTCCGTATTCTGATTTCTCCATCATATCCGCCAGCCATATGCAACCCTCGCTTTCTAACCTAATCCCAATTCCTTTTCTGCTTTCTTCTTGGCTCTGATCTCCGCCATCATCCGGTCATACTCGTCGATGGCACCTTTTTCATTCTCTGTATACTCTTTTTTAACTTCCGGTTGATCCAGTGCATAGATCTGCTGCGCTTCCTGCACAGCTTTTCTTTCCTCGTTCCCCATCTTCCCGGTAACTTTCTTCCGGCGTATTTCAATGACCTGCTGAAATGACGATTGTTCATGCGGCATATTCCAGAGCAGACCGTTGAACATCCACCAATGCATATCATCCAGTGAGAGGTCTATCCCATATATCTGCCGGAAATCTGCATAAATGCGCCACTGGTCGACATCATAGTCAATCAGCCGGCGTTTATCCTGTGAGGAACCCGGTTTATCATGAAACCAGCCATTCAAGAACCACTCGACGCATTCCTGTAACTCATAGCCTACCGGATGCTCCCGGTCATCAAACAGCAGCCAGATCAGTGCATCACTCTTCTCGTACTCATTCAGTTCTTTGTCGTACTGGATAAGAAATACCTGTATGCCGATCCGAAATGATGTATTGATCTCGTACCCATTCCATTCGGCCGGCAGAGGATCAAGCATGACATTTATCATGCCCTTGCCCCTTTTCTGCTGGAGTTATAACGCTTTCTGGTCATCTCGTAACGTTTGCCGAACAGCTTATTCATTACCGGGATAACACCCTCGACAAACTCCACCAGTGCCGTTTCATCCGGCGTAATATCGCCGTAGATGCTCTGAACCGTTCCCTCGCCGAACAGTTTGTCAATTTCCTCGGCGATCTGTTTCAGGTATCTCACGCGGATACGATTGATCTGCAACCCCCTCTCCACATCAACCTCTCCAGAAACCGTTTCGTCCTGCTCGTGTTCCTTTTTCCATGCCGCCGCTTCCTTCTCGCAATTCTCCGAGATTTCCTGCAGATTATTGATGATCTTGGCAAAACGCTCCGCTGTGTCCGCATCTGCCACATTCACGCGCAATACTGTGATAAGATCTCCATCCTCATCCTTAATCGCAATCTTTTTCAGACCACTGTTTAATTTCAACTCTTCCATAAAAATTACCATCCTTTCAGAAATGGGGCAGGACTGAAAGGAACCCACCCCATTATGCTAATTTTTCATTAACACCTTATTTTGCAGCCCAAGAAAACGAGCCGTCTTCGCTGCTGATCGTAATTGTTCCCAGTTCCACATCGCCGTTACCGTTGATCTGGATTGTAGATTTCAACGTGTCGCCGCCGCTGCCGCCGGTGCTTGACGGGCATACCGTTACCGGTACGCGGATACAATCACCCGATCCTGCTGTCAAATCCGTCTTATAGAACCGGTAGTAATACGTCTCGCACGCCTTACCGGTCGGGAACTTCTTGAACATATCGTCGATGGCTTCCTGCATATCATCCGACAGGTACTCGCGCTCCGGGGACATGTTAAGGGCGTATCCCTTTACTGTACTGCTCGCAGTCTTCATGTTGACATACTGGGTTGAATCTGTGCTGGGTCCCCAGTCCTCTGTGATCTCTGTGTAACCATCGCCCATCTCTGCCAGCTTTGTTGTACTTCCGGCCAACAGACCAATATCAAGCAGAGATACCATGTTTGTTCTATCCTGTGCAAAGAACTGTAAATTTGTATTCATGATTGGAATACTTTTTTTCATGATCTTATCCTCTCTTTCCTACTTCTTGTAAAAATATTTCAGCTGCATATTCACAGCATAAGTTACCGCTTTCTCGTTCTGGCCGCCGCCAAACACCGGAGATGTTCTCGTGATCGCTTCCAGTGTCAAGTGCGGATCCTTAAATTCAATCCCGCTCTCTTCCATCCAAGCTGCAAGGCTGTTAAGCATTTCCTGCGCATCAATGCTCGCCTTGTTTGTGGTCGGCGAACTCTTATAGATCATCTGGAACGGCATCTGCGCCACATAGCTGCCGCTGATATACTTTTTCAAGTAGATCGCGCCCTGCAATGGAAAAATACCGATAGATGTACCATCGTTGAGGTTATTCCATTTAACTGTGGAGTTATCCGCTTTGAATGTCCGAGGAAAGCTCGGATATTGAAGCACCAACGCAAGTATCGCTTTCTGTGCGTTCTCCGCATCCCGAATAGTAAGTTTTTCTGGTTCTTCCATTTACACACCCCCTATTTCAAAATGAGGAAGAATGTCCTCGTATTTATCAACATTTGTGACTTTGTAGCAGTCATCGTAGTTATCCTGCATCCATTCAAGCGCTTTCTCTGTTGGAAGTTCCACATCCGTATGATCTCCCTTAATAAAGAAATCCTCTGCCGGTGTGAATGTGATGTAGTTCGGCATTTCTTCCTCTGGCAGTTCCTTCCACTCTTTCGGCGGAAGATAGGGCTTTATCGTTTTGTTGACGTCAACAAAAAGTTTTGCTGCATCTGCACTGTCCATGCCACTCTTAGAGACGTTCGCGCCTTTGGTTTCCACAAGGTCTACACCTTCAAGCAGTGTCGGGTAATACTTCTCTTCCTCGGTCTCCGGATCAAAGGCACGGTTGAAAAGCGTAACGTTCTTGTTATCGAAGAATCCCATCTCACACCCCCGCATACAATAATCCGGTGCCGGCCAGGTATTCGCAAACTGTGTCATAACAAAGCCGGTTCTGCGCCGCCTTGTCGTTCAGCACCTTATCAATCAGCGTCTCATTGGTCCCAAAGCTGATTGAGCGACCGCCGGAGGACATCGACTTGACATTGCCGCCCTTTTCATCACTGGCATGGCTGGTCTTAAAATCTATCTGGTAAAGCAGATCTGCCAGCGCACAGGTAGCCTTCTGGATACGCTCGTCAAATTCTTTCAAGGTATCTTCGTTGATATGCCCGTAGGTCAGCTGATCTAACTTTTCCGATGCCCGATCATTCCACTTAGGGAAAAGGGATTCCTCGATAGAATCCCCGTAGTATTTACTCTCGTAAAACTCAAATGTGGTATATCCCATCTTGGAATCCCCCTTTCTTATGAGAAATCAACAAGCAAATTCTCGTTGAGTTCCTTGATGCCGTAGATCATATCAAAGGAAATCATGTCCTGCTTGTGCTCGGAATCGTAAGAGAATACGACACGGACGCCGAGACCATCTGCGGATGCAATGTATGCATTTTTGTTGCCCATCGGCAGTTCAAGGTTACGGGTCACAAGTGCCAGACCGTTCCGGTGGAATCCAAGAGCATGTGCCTTGTTCACAATAAAAGCATCTGTTGCTGTCGCGATGGTCTCCGGGATGTTCTGATCTACCTTAACCGTACCAGCTCCAGATGCAAGCGTTACATCCTCGGTCACAGTGTAGAGATATCCGTTCACGATAAGCTGATCACCTTTTTTGATGGTAGCCGCCGCTGTCTTTCCGTCAGAAACGGTAAACTCTGTGGCATCCTTCGTTCCGGTAACCTTGTAGGATGCAACGGTTCCTGCGGCATCGTTCTGGTTCTCCGGGCAGTTCTGGGACATAAAAGTCTCACAGGTATACACCTTGCCGATCTCGGACTCTTTCAGTGCGATAGAATCTCCCTTGTAGCACTGCTTTGCAAAGTTATCCAGCGTGTTGTACTTGTACAGGATCGTCGGCGGCAGAATTAAGCGTCTGTCCGTGCGCGGTGCCTTTGCCTGATCCAACGCCTTACCAACGCCGGCAATGTCCGAGATTACCGGTGTGCCGGACACAGTAGCTTTCTTCTTTGCTTTTGCAATACCGACCGCCAGAAGATCGGCGTCGATCTGCTGCGCCATAGCCTGCATGGCCGGCGTGATTACCTGCTCGGAAAAATTCTTGATATCAAGAGTCATCTCTTTGGCACCCACATTAACTGTGATATCTCTGAATCTGTCCATCTTGACCGTCGTAGATCCCTCTGTAATATCCTGTGCCACCGTCTGACCGGTGAAATTCTTCGCCACGAATGTAGCCGGTTTTCTTACGGTGATGGTGTCGCCCACCTTTACAAACTCGCTGGAATAATCTCTGTGTACGAGATTCGCCATAGTAAGGTTGCTCTGCAATACCATCAGCGCTTCATTCGCAATAATCTGCGGTGTTAAAATTGTGTTTGGCATAAATATTCCTCCTTAATTACTGGTTCTGTTCGCGCCACTTCTTATAGGTGGCAAAGTCCATTTTGTTCGGATCTCCGGTGATTGGCTCGGTCTGTGCCCCGGCTCCCATCGGAGTCGTAAATGTTGCCTGGTTCTGTTCCTGCTGCTGTGCCTGCTCGTCAACAAATGCGCTCGCATCATTCTTCTTGGCATCTTCTAAAAGGTCATTGAATCCAATCAGCTTACCATCCTTGACAGACACATTAGCGGCGATGTCGCTCATGATAGCTTTCTTTGCGGATGCCGAGGAAAACTTGACACTCTCAAATGCCTTTTCCAGCAAATCGTTCTTTTCGCGTTCGGCAATCTTAGCATCATAATCTTTCTTTGCTGTCTCGGCTTTCTCTTTCCACTTGTCACGCTCTTTTGTGATGGTCTCAAGGTCTTTGCCGTCAAATCCCTTCAACGTCTCTTCCGCGGTCTCTGCGCGCTCCTTGTACTGATCCCGCTCTTCCTCCGCCTTTTTGACTTTCTTATCAAGTTCGCCTTTGGAATAAACTTCCTCGCCGATGCTCTTCTTGATGGATTCCTTCATCTCATCTGTCAGTTCCAAACCAAGTTTTTCAAGTTCCGTGATAACTTTTACCATGTTCTAATACCTCTTTCTTTCACTGTTTTTACTCCGGTCAGCCCGGCACGATAGAGTTGCTATTTTATCCATAGCTGGCAAAATACAAGAAAAAGCACGCCCCAAACAGGACGTGCCATCACATCCTATAGTTTTTCTAGGGTAGCGGGCGGATTCCTACGCTCCGTCCGGTGCTTTTCACTTGTCAAGTATATTTTATCATGGGTTATAAAAAGATTTGTGCCAATTTTTAGGCATGCAAAAAGCGCCTATCTTTCAAAGCGCCCTTGCTATAGTACATGAAAGGAGGTGCAAAACGAATGAGCATAACTCGTCTGGCAATATTATAATAACTCATGTACGGAGATAATTTGTGCCAAAATAAAAGAAGAAGCGTTATGCTCCCTCTCCTAAATATCAAGTCTGCCCTCTCTGATTGCAGCACAGATCATAGATAACGATTCCGGATAACCACTGTAACAAACCTTTTGCTTTTCGCTTTCCGGGGCATCAGATTTCATAAAATCTTTTACTTCCTTTTCAGTCGCAAAGTATTCCTCTTTTGTGTACTTTTTTTCTTGAATTCTGGCAATTAATTTATCTGCCTCACTTGAATTTTCAGTAATAGCGTATTTTTGGTTATACTCGTGTATTGTTTTTATGAGTCCTTTAATATCTGCCATTGCTACCGCCTTTCAATCTTTCGACAAACCCCATGACATCATTGTAATCTTCAAATGAAGCACCTGATTGTCTCAAGCGTTCGTCAACCCTATTTTCTAACCATCGATACCGTTCTGGAAGCGGAACGTTAAATATTTCCTTTGCAAACTCCATATCTGTTCCAAATTTAAAGGACTCATTCAACGCTTGTAGAACAATCGTTTTATCTCCATAAGCATACACATTAAAAATATTCTTCTCACCGCATATCTGCTGTTTCAACCATTCTACAGTCGCCTCCTCAATATATTCGTTTGCATTGTATACCTCTGACTTATAATAGCTTGCCGAACACGAATGAAGCATTTCATGCCATATTACACCATCGTCCGCTGTGTCAATAAGTGAAATATCGCAAGACCATTCCTTGGCTCCAAGAGCTCCATTTCCAACGTGTTCACTATTTACGTTTATATTTCCACTCCACTTCGATGGTCTATCAGAATACTGCGTTATTTCTTCCTTTATCTTCCGCGCGGTCTGCTCAAACTCTTCCTTTGTTCTTTTAGTATATCCTATACTGTCCGCTTTTTCCATCGGAGTTTTTACCGAATGGCTATACGCCGTTGCCCTGCCATTCGCCTTTGCCGCCTGCTCCCGCTTAAACCCTGCTACCTTGATTCTGTCAGCCTGTGTCCTCAAACCATTGTCTGCACAGAATTGGTTGTACTTCCGGTTCTGCATCCGGAGCTTATACGCAAGTTTATCATATTCTGGCTGCAACATTTCTTTCACGTCTGTTTCTGCCACACCGTCAATCTCTGCCTGCTTCACAAGTAACTGCCGCTTCGTCTGCCGGATGGCACGCTCCATTGCTCTTTGCTGCTGTTGCAGTTCATATACCTTCCGGTTCTCCTCACTGTCAATCTTAAGATTGCCGTTTTCATCCAGATACGGATTTCGCAAAGACTTGTTCCAGGGCTTATGGGAGTGCCGGCAGTTATACCCATGCAGCCCCAGAGGATTTAAGACGTGTCCTGTCCCGTTCACAATATCATAGCCGGTCGTTTCCGCCAGATTCGGCGCATCCGGTTCGCTCCCAGATATTTTATAGCATCTGCCCTGCCAGTTATCATGACCGGCAAGATAAGGCTGCCCTTTTCCCTGTGTTCTCGCGCCCAGATGAGCCGATACAAGCACGTACTCCACATTATGCTCCGCTATGTAATGATTGGTTACCTGTGCCGCTGTCTGATTCATAGACGTGACAACACAGCACCTTACTGCCGCTTCTAATGTCCGGCGGGTTCCGGTTGGATAATCTACCATAATCCCTGTTTTACCGTACTGATCCAGTATGTCACACACTGCTGCACTGTAAGACTGTACGCCTGCCGCCACACGCATCTCCGCCATATTGAGCATGTCCATAAGATCACGCTGCGACTGCATCATGGTAGAACGCGTGAGATTGCTGACCTCTCCGAGTGTCTTCTTAAATTCTGAATCCATAATAGCCACGATTAATGGATTTTCAAGCGGCGCAACCACCTCTATACCAAGCCGGTTAAATGTCTCTTTATCGTCTTTCCACGAAGTCAGAACTGCATCCTGCAACAATCTTCGGATTTCATTTCTGGACTTCTTAGTCAGTATCGACAGCCGTTTTACAATCTCATTCTGGTGCAAACCCAATTGCCGCAACTTATACAGCTCTATGTCTGTTGTGCCTGCCATAGCTCCGGCTTCAAGCAGTCTCCTTGCAATGTCCTGCAATATCCAGTCCTCTAATTCCTGCTCATATGAAATTAACACATCCGATTTTCCATAGAAATAATCCGGTTCCAGCATATTATCCCTTTCCTACTTCACGTCTTACCAAATCAAGCCATTCTTCCCCGTGTTCCTCCTTGGCGTGTTCAAACCAGTGGTCGGTTGCTTTAGGATTAATTGTTTTATTATATGTGAGCAATCGACCTGTTTTCGTTTTATTTGGTGGAGACCACCATCCCGTAATATTGCCTTCATCATCCCTTATCGGTATATTGGGTCCATATATCTCTCCTTCGTACTGATAATGTGCATATACCGTATTTGTCGAAATAAGCCCAGGCTCGATAATATGCGTTGCGCTTGCCATATCCCCCTGTTGATATGGCATATACGGAATCATGTCATTAAGCACCTGTTGATCTAACAAATCCTGCGCCCGTCTCACATTATCATCTATCCGCTTGGTATCAATATGGATGCTTACCATACCTACAGTCTTGTTATATTTCATTCAGTCGCTTCCTTTTCTATTTGTTTCTTAATAGCTGCGCATCTATGCCGATGCCTGCAATAAATGGTTGTATCTACAGTTCTGCAGCTGTCCGCACGTTCATAAACATTTATTATCGCTTCTGGCGCTAATTCTTCGCATTTTTCACAGTAACTCTCAAAACGTGTATGTATCATTTCTACTCCTCCCCGAATAATCCTTTGTCCTGTGCCCCACTCGCTTCCTCAACCGCTGCCTTTGCTTCCTCTTCCGAATATCCCTCAAATCTGACAAGATACTGCCATTTCGGGATATAGCCGGAGTTGGCAAGCGTGAGGTTTCTCATTCTGTCCTCTTCCTCGTTGTAAGTAATATCGCCGAAGTCATACTGCGGTTCATAGTCTCCGGCTGGCGCAAGACCATACAGATCAGCAAATACAGACTGCGCATAGAATAAATCATCAAGACACTTCTGCATTGCGTCCCGCACATCCTTGATAAGCTGGATGGTCCTGCGATCATCGGATTCTACCTGTGTGGCAGTTACCATGCCGGTTTTCTCGTCAATCACGAAATACCCATTGGAGAACCCACACTTCACACCGACAAGGGATAACTGCTGATTGATTCCGCTCTTTCTCGTGTCCGTGTTCAATGTCGGGTTGACCTCATGATAGACTTCCTCATCTCTTACACCTACCCCTGCAAGGGCTTTGAAAAACTTCGGCATCTTAACCGTCGGTCTCACAGTATTGCCTTTCTCGTCCTTGTATGCCGGTTTTTGAATCAGCCTGTCATCCACTATGACCATCCTCCGGCTTTCCTCGATTTCCTCCGCATTCCGGCTATACGCAATATCTAAATCTTTTAACTCCTCGATCGCATCTGCAAAGGCTGATAGTCCGAGAGGACTGCTCAAATCAATATCGTTAGAGGACGGCATCCGGAACAACCCGAACAGCATCGAATTGATCTGCTCGCCGTTCTTTTTTGTGATATGTACGTCCGGCTGCAGTCCAGACCACATTGTCATGCTTAAATCAATCGGCTTCCCGATTTCCCCGGCATTCTTCGACACGAACGCTCTGTTCGATATGGAGTAGTAAGTTGTCTCCGTGTACTCTTTCGCATCCAACATCCTTACATTGGCTGTAAAAAATCTGTGATATTCCAGCTTGGTATAATGCTCGTCGCCCTCCTGGTAGCTGTCCTGAAACACTATCCCGGTTATATTGCGGTTTCCATCGAGACTCGTTATCTCGAATCTGTCCGGCGTTACCAGATCCACTCCTGTTCCGTTTGGCTTAAGGATAACCGTACCACAGGCACACATAAGCTCTGTCCATTCCCGGATGCGGTCATGCACTGACTTTTCCCAGAACTGTGTCATATACTCTTTTCTCGCTCCGTCAAACGTCACATCAATCGCAAGCGTAGCAAGTCTGCCGATTTCTCCACAGACGAATTTTGCAAATTTGATTGTCTTAATTCCCTCTTCCGGGTCTATCCAGTCCGGTTCGCCCTTATAAATCAACATCCAGTTCTGGATTGCCTTTTGCATATCCCCGGATGTAATGCCAGTCACTTTGAACTGGTCTTTTACTTCTGACAGGAACATTCTGCTCCACCATTCTTTGATAGCTGACATAATTCCCATTGTTTCCTCCTAAATAAGTCCCCTGTTATATCTTCTTGCTACTGTGTAAATAAAGTATCTGATAAGGTCCATGTGGTGGTCGTACTCCTTGATTACCCTGTCTTCTCCCACAGCTTTCTCATCCCAGGCATACGCTCCAAACTCTTTTTGCGTCTCCACACAGCTTTCGTGGATCTGGAGCATACCGAGATTCAGATACTTCGTTACCTCCTGTATTCCGTTCAGAACGTCATTATTTCCGTCCATGCAGGTAAATTCCCCGTATTTCCGGATTGTGGCTTTCATTGCTGCCGCTGACGGGTCGATAACGATTGACGTTATCGGGAAGTCCCCGGCGATTTCCTGTATGATTTTGTAATATGCTTCGTTGTCAATGGTTACGCCCTTTTCTCTTCCGGAATAGTGCCCCTCCCGGAGCATCCTCACCCTGCCGCTATTCTGCAACTCCATCAGCCCTACCGCGAACGGGTTCATAGTTCCGTAGTCGATGGAAAGATAATAGGATGACTGCGGGCTATACTCATATTCTCCGTGGAAGATGTTCTTTTCCTTATCGAACATTCCATAGACAAGCCCCTCTGCAATGACCCACAACCCACGGATAAACCGGTCATAGAATACACCGCTATACATCGCCCGGTATCGTGCTTTTACCTTTTCAGAAAGAGAAAGGTTATCGTCCATTGTAAAATGCAGATAGATTATCTCTTTCAACCCATCTGGCTTATTTTCCTCTGCCGCTTTCTGCCTTATCTCCTCAACCTTTTTCTTTCCAAGATACCCGGTTGATTTATCTATCCAGTTTTCCTTGAACCAATGGCTGGGGCTGTCCGGGTTGCAGTTAAACCAGAACTTTGAACCATCCACAGAGCAACGTCCTGTTGCCTGATTCACGAATGATTCCGGCATGAGGGCGACCTCGTCAAAGAACATACCGGCAAGTGTGATACCCTGTATCAAATCCTGCGACCGTTCATCCTTACCACCAAAGATATAAAAGAAGTTGACTGTATCGCCTTTACTGATCTCAACCATGTTATCTGATCTATGATCCATCACCTTATATCCGCGGCTCTTGAGCATCAGTTTCAACCAAAACAGAACGTTTCGCCGGAAGGAGCCGATCGTCTTTCCTGCCATGCCAAGGTTTTGCTGGTTGAATGTACTCATAGCCCACAACGCAAAACTAAGTGACATGCTGAGTGTCTTACCGCTTCGGATCGCTCCGTCCGCTATGATGCCGTCCATATCCTTTACTGGGGATGTATCGCACCACCAGGTAAGGACTTTCTTTTGCTTGGTCGAGAACGGGCGAAACTCAAAACCGTTCTGCTGGTACTTCCTTTTCATCCGCACAGCATTTCGCATGACATTTTCTTTCAACTTTGCTATGCGACTATCAATGCTTTTCCAATCACTCATCCGACCACACTTCCTGTGCTGATGTATTTAAGGCATCTAAGAAATTATCCTGTTCCGGGGTATCATCTGCACTCTCCTTGGTCTGCATCTCCAATTTGAGTAAATCAACTTCCAATTTACGCTTGTCCATCTCTTGACTATGTTTCTGTGCATCCAATGCGTTCGGAATCATATAAATATCCTTAAGGTTCTTTAGCGCGCCTGTTACTTGGGATAGCCCCAGTCTATCTATAGGACCGCTTGCAATGTTGATATGCTCTGTCTCGTCTATGATTTCCTTGGTAGGCTTCCCGATGGCTGTATCATCTTTATATTCAACCGTCTTGACCTTTTTCTTGTCTCGCACAACATACTGCTCCAGTTCGCCGAGTGCCTGCTCTACTTTCTCTGCCGCCTTATCTGCAATGGATAAAAGGCGTACTATCCTGTCTGCATCCGCATCAGAAGATTTTTCCTTTGCTTTTTGGCACGTATCAAGAACGTACTCAGTTCTTTTTCTTACCCAGCCGTCTTTTGCGCACCTGTCCTTTAATGTTTTAATCGGGATATCGTACTTATCTGCTAAATCCTCTAAACTGCAAGGCTTTCTGCTTATGTCGGTCACATATTCATGTTCTATCTCTACCCACGATGCATCATTATTTTGTGTTGCAATCTTTTTCGCAACGTTGCGTTCCTTTTTTTCTTTCTTTTGCAACGTTGCATTACCACCGGCATCCCACTTATATCGGTTCTTCCAACTCCGAACTGTTCCCTCGGCTATCCCGAGCTGGTTTGCAATCTCTATTAGCTTAAGCCCTTGCTTATACATCTCAAAGGCTTTGTCCGCTCTCGCATCTTTTGCCTTTGGCAAGGACCATCACCTACCTTTTCTTTACATACAAAAAAGCACCCGTCATTAAACGGGCGCCTTCTCTGGGTTGGGGGAGTTGCAAAAAGCAAATGGCTCTTGGCTCTCTCAATTCACTTCTTGCAGTTTATACTATAGCTTACTTTTTCGTAACATGTGTAACATTCGTAACAAACTTTTACGCAGCATCCATAAATCTCTGAAACTCCATCTTAACGCTTCCCTCGGTGCTTTTTCTCCCCATTCTTACAGCTACCTGTTCCCAGCTCATTCCCTCAAAGAACTTATACCGGATGATCCTCTGCATCCGTACCGGTATGCCGTTCATCCACTGCTCCACCTGCAGTTTGATCTCTTCCGACTGGGCTTTTCTTTCTTCCAGCAGTTTCTCTTCTATACGCAACTGCGCATCATCCGTGTATGTGAACGATGTTCCTTCAATCTTGAAATGTGTCTCTGCGTATGGGAAATCATTCATCGAACCTTTTACACTTCCTGTCACAATCGTTTGCCGCTTACGCTTCAATCTCTTAATGTCCTGCTCCGTCTCCCGAATCATCTCACATGCATCTACATACTGCTCCAATATTTTCTTATCTACTCCCACCGTATTCTCCCCTTTCTGGTATTATCACTGCAATGTTTCTGATAATATCATACAATAGGTTTGGAGTGGATTTGTGCCAAGTTTTGAATTTAAAACAATCTCAACTACATATTTGCTATTTCTCCATATCTTCTAAAACTACTTGTATATATTGTTTCCACTTATCCC
>ERZ1034998.725-NODE-725-length-20876-cov-20.900629_pt1 | contig 20876 bp, 15 predicted proteins | sample MGYA00520621_ERZ1034998 | MGnify/ENA primary metagenome ERZ1034998 (study PRJEB33766, sample SAMN09781748) | gut metagenome | biome: gut microbiome | host: Homo sapiens | place: Madagascar | study: EMG produced TPA metagenomics assembly of the PRJNA485056 data...
TCAGATACTATCCTTATAAACAAAGAAGCTGACCTTTTGGGTCAGCCTCTTCTGTTCTATACATGATTGTTGGAGTGACTCTCAGGCAGAGTGGGCGGAGCCGGCATTGGCTCCCGAAAAGGACCCACGGTAGTGGGGAGGACCGGCGCAGTCCAACTCTACCCGGGAGGCATCCGCCTAAGAATGTCATTTAACCGGCTCCGCCCACTCTGCCCGCCGGGCTTGTGCCTGACGATTTACTTTACCGGCTCGAAGAAACTGAAGTGGACGCGGCCGTAAACCTTCTCCTTTACGAAAGCGGGGTGCTCCTTGAACGAGTGCTCGTCCCCGTGCTCCAGAATCAGATACCTCTCAGGATATACCAATCCGGCATCCAGCACCTTGTCAGGAATCGTCTCCAGCCCTTCCAGCGCATAAGGCGGGTCGGCGAACACGATATCGAACTTCTCCCTGCAGATGGGAATGAAATCGAACACATTGTGATGGACGGCAGTCAGATTCTTCAGGCCCAGCTTCCTGGCCTGCTCCTTGACAAAGGAGGAATACTGCATATTCATCTCCACTGACCACACATGGCCAGCACCACGTGACGCGAACTCATAGGAAATCGAACCCGTGCCGCTGAACAGGTCCAGCACACTCAGCCCCTCGAACTCGAACTCATTGTCGAGAATATTGAAAAGCGCCTCCTTGGCGAAATCAGTCGTCGGCCTTGCCTTGAAATCAGGAGGAGTGACGATGTTCCTGCCCTTCAGCGCACCACCTATAATTCTCATATCTGTTCCACTGATTTGAAATATCGGTACAATGACATTTCCTCCTCGTCAGAAACCGGAGTCCTGAAGCAGATGGTCGATATCTCAGGATTCAACTGAAGTTTTTTCAATGTGTTGAAAATGAAGTACTCGGCCGTCGTGAAATCAACTGCCCTGAAGGTATTTGCGATTTGCAGGGACTTTCCCTGTGCCACAGCCAGGTGCAGATATCCGTCAGCGTAAGATGCCACGATCTTGTTGTAGTCACTGCACTTGTCCAGCGCCTCCAGGATGTAGTACATCTCCGGCAGAATCCTTGCCTGATACCCGTCCGTAGTAAATACCGTCTGGGAAATCATCCTTGACAATGTTTCTCCCACATTGTTCGAGAATACCAGTACCGAAGCCCTTTCCGGCATCCTGACAAACTCGACAGCATCATTTTCCCCCAGTCTGACCACGTCGCCAAGCATCTGCCTGAGCTCCATCGGATTGAAGAACTGCTCAGGAATCAATGCCACTTTCGGTGTCAGAAGCGAAATCTTCACCGCGTCATATCTCTTCTGGAACTCGGGAGTCGTGAAGATCCTGTCAGGCGTAAGCCAGCCCGACGAGTGTTCACCCGCATTGTCCTGTATCTTAAAAGAATATCCACTCAAGGCTACTTGAATGGATATTCTGCTTTCTATATTATTCGTCTGGATCATATTCTTATATGAAGTGAGTGAGTCCCGACGGACTACTCCCAGTTGCCGGCGTTGTTGTTAGGTGCTGAAACGCTACCTACCTGAAGTCCTTCGTAGCGGTTCATAGCCTTGCGGTCAGCATCGAGATTGATTCTGAGCTGGTTGTCAAGACCTTTGAGAAGAGACTTGTAAGGCATTCTCGCCTCGAAGAGAGGAACCTTCACACCTGATACTTCCTTGATGACGGACTCCATCTGGATGGTGTCGCCCTGTGAGAAAGGAATGTATTTGAGAGAATCAATGTTGAAATTGTTTCTTGTGTTGAAAAGTGTATCCTTCACATCCACTTTGCTTGAGATGGAGAATACGAGGTGCTCACCTTTCTTGTAGAGTTCATACATCTGTTCAGGGGTGATGCCTCTACGTGACTTCTTGAGTTTCTCTGTAGTTGCAACTGCAAGAGAGTCGTCATTTGAACCGATCTGCATGATCACTTCCATCTTGCCGTTCTTGTAGAAATCCACTAGGGAGTCAGCAGATGCGGTAAAGTGGCCTGAAACAGACTTGAATGCCTCCTGAAGAGTGCGGACATCCTTCATTCTCTGGATACCGACAGTCTCACGGTAAGCCTTCTGCTTGTTGAAATTGATAGGCTCCATAATACTCTTGATGCATGCATACACGAGTCCGGCAATAACAAAGAGCAGCAGTACGCTGACGATCTTTTTAACTATTCCTTTCATTTTATGTTTTGAGTTTTATAATATCAATTATAAACGTGGCTGGAACTTCAGCGGCGATTTTCACTGCCGCCCGCAAATTCTCATACTCGACAAAGTTATGAAATTGATTTATGAAATGCAATATAATTTGTAAATTTGCATCCGGAACAATCAGGTATAAGAAAGCGGCCGATGAACGGAAATACAGTAAATATCGACACGAAGGCAGTGGAAAGACTCGAAACATTGGTCCGGGACGCCGGGAAAGTGTCCATCGTGGCTCATATCCGTCCTGACGGAGATGCGGTCGGCAGCACATTGGCGATGCTGCACTATCTCCTGTCCAGAGGCAAGGACGCCGTGGTCATCTACTCCGATCCGCTTCCTGAGACATTGACCTTCATGCTCAGCGGCACACCGGAGAAAAACGTGCTTCAGTGGCCCTCTGACAGTGATTCCGCACGTGAACGCATAGCTGAAACCGACCTGATTTTCTGTCTGGACTGTAACTCCTTCTCACGCACAGGCGACCTGGAACCGATGCTTCGCGCAGCCAGGTGCAGGAAGGTCCTCATTGACCATCATCTCGCCCCGGAAGCCGAATCCTTCGATGTCGTATTCTCCGAGACGGCGGTCTCTTCAGCCTGCGAACTTCTGTTCAATGTCCTCATGTCAATGCCTGACATCCACGCGGACGCGTCTCTTGTTCCGGCGGTTTCGGCCACATCACTCATGACCGGAATGACCACAGACACTAACAACTTCGCGAATTCCGTGTATCCCTCTACATTGACCATGGCATCAGCCCTCTTGGGCGTAGGTGTGGACAGGGACGCGATACTCTCGAACTTGTATCAGAGCGGAACCGAAAAACGTGTGCGGCTGTGGGGCTATATGCTGTACCAGAATATGAAACTCACCGATTACGGCGTGGCGTATATGATTCTGACAGAAGAGATTGCATCAGAATTCAATATATCGGAAGGTGAGACGGAAGGCCTCGTGAACGAGCCGCTCCGCATCGCATCCGTGAAGATGAGCATTTTCCTCAAGCAGGATGATGCCGGCTTCTTCCGCGTCTCCATCAGGTCCAAGAAAGGCTTCTCGGCAGTCGGATGCTCTAAAGCCTATTTCCACGGCGGCGGCCATGAGAACGCTTCCGGCGGACGGCTTTTCTTTAAGGCCAATGACGGGAATCCCGCTGACATATCATCACCGTCGCAGGCTGAGAAATACCTGTTGAAGGTGACGTCAGAGTACTTTAAATCAGGAGATTATGAAAGCAGATAAATTATTGGTCGCGCTCATTGCACTCGTCATGGTCTTCGCTTGCTCCAAGGAGGAAGTGAAACTGAGGTATTCCAGACAGGAGCAGAACATAGAGTCTTTTGTGAACTCCACATTGAAGTCAGTGGACACCGCGTATGTAGTATATAATAAAGGTGTAACCAGGCTTGTGGTGGTTCCCGGCGACGGCGACAGCCTTTCCGTCAATGGGACAGTCTCATTCCATTATGCGGGATATGTGCTTTCCGGCACTTCCGTCAATGCTTCCGACATGTTCGCCACCAACAGTGAAGAAGTGGCCAAAGGCTCCGGCTGGACACTCTCCGACGACTCGGTCTTCGAGGTCAAGACAGTGAAACTCAGCGAGTCCGGCTTCGTGAAAGGACTGAAATATGGCTTGGAGGGCGTAAAGGCCGGCCAGGAATGTTATATACTTTTTTCAGGAAAATATGGTTTCGGCAAACGCGAGTTAGGCACGATTCCTGCAAACTCCGCCTTGGTCTATCGCATCTGGGTAGAGTCGATAACGAATGATTAAATAGATAATATATTGAAAATGAATAATATAAGAATTGTAGAACTCATTGCGGCAAGCGCATTCGCCGCGGCTTTCGTTTTCACCGGTTGTGCAAAATCGGAGAAGACTCTGCCTTTCGAAGATGAAGAACGCTATGTGGAGGCCTGGGTCAGCCAGAAACATCCCGAAGCGACCAAGACGGAACTTGGAATATATATATTGGATGACAAAGCCGGTGACGGAGAAGTCTTCAACTCGCAGAAATACGTGATGGTACATTGCACCGTAAGGGACATGGACGGCAACATCACTACCACCAACAGCAAGAAACTCGCACAGCAGCTCGGCAAATACGAGAAGTCCCATTATTACGGCACATCGTCCTGGCCTACATACAGCAACAGCCTTCCGGTCGGCGTGGAGGACATGCTGAAAGGAATGAGGGTAGGAGGTACAAGACGCGCGCTCATCCCGTCCTGGCTGATGACCACGACAAGATACAAGACTCCGGCCGACTATCTCAAGCATTCGAACGACAACTCCTCGGCGGTATATGAACTCACTCTCGCAGGCATCACTGAGGACATATTGAAATCCCAGATCGACAGCATGCAGATCTACGGCGCGAAGTATCTGGGCGGAGTCGATTCATTGTCCTGGGGCTTCTACTACAAGCAGACGAAAGCACCGGATGATACTGTTTCATTCCCTTCTGACACAAGCATTTACATAAACTATACAGGAAGATTGCTGAACAGGCAGGTGTTCGACACGACCATCAAGGACACCGCCAAGTTCTATAATATCTACAGTGCATCGAGTACCTATGCTCCGGTGAAAATCTCCTGGGGAGAGAACTTCACGGATATAAAGTTGTATTCAAGCAGCTCATCGGACGGCTCCTCCGTCATCAACGGATTCTCCAAGACCCTGTGGCAGATGCGCAAGCACGAAAAAGGCGTGGGCATGTTCTTCTCCGCATACGGCTATGACTACAGCGGAAGCGGAAACACCATCCCGGCCTATGCGCCGCTCGTATTCGAAATCGAAATCGTCGATAAACCGGAAGAATAACAGGAGGCATTGAATGGCTGTTTCAGGAACTGTTCCTACAGAACTTGGAGATAAGAGAATACGCGATTTGCTTATGCAGTATGCAGTCCCGGCTATTATAGCCATGACTGCATCTTCTCTGTATAATATGGTCGACAGCATCTACATCGGCCATATAAAGGATGTCGGCAAGTATGCCATCTCAGGCCTTGCCGTCACATTCCCGTTCATGAACCTTTCCACGGCACTCGGAACGCTCGTTGGCGTCGGCGCATCGACGATATTGTCAATGTTGCTCGGCCAGCGCAACTACGAGGCTTCCCGCAAGGTTCTGGTCAATGAAATTGTGCTCAATGTGCTGATCGGTCTGTCCTTCACATTGGTATCCCTGGCATTTCTGGACCCTATTCTCGGGTTCTTCGGCGCCAGCGAGAACACATTGCCTTTCGCACGGGACTATATGGTGATCATCCTCATAGGAAATGTGGTCACACATCTGTATTTCGGATTGAACAATATGATACGTGCTTCGGGCAATCCGAAGTTGGCGATGGGGCTTACCATTTTCACGGTCGTATCCAACACGATCCTGGACCCGATATTCATATTCGTCCTGGATATGGGCATAAAGGGCGCCGCCTTGGCTACCGTGCTCTGCCAACTCTTGGCAATGTTATACACATTCAAGTACTTCCTCGACGAGCACAACTATCTCCACATCCCTAAGCGGCTGAGAGACTATAAGTTGGACCTGAGAATCGCCAAAGATTCATTGACCATAGGCATGGGCCCGTTCCTGATGAACTCGGCGGCCTGCATAGTCACCCTCTTCATCAATCAGCAGCTGCTCAAATACGGAGGGGATCTTGCCATCGGCGCGTACGGAATCGTGAACCGTATCTCGTTCCTGTTCATTATGGTCAATATGGGTTTCAACCAAGGAATGCAGCCTATCGCAGGCTATAATTTCGGTGCGAGAAAATACAGCAGAGTAAGACGAGTGTTCAAACTTACCGTGATTTGTACCACGTCAGTGACATGCTTCGGCTTTCTGGTTTCAGAACTCTGCCCGGATATCGCGATATCACTGTTTACCACTGATCCGGAACTCAAATCATTGGCCGACAAGGGATTGAGGATGATAAACCTCGCCTTTCCGCTCGTAGGATTCCAGATGGCGACCACCAATTTCTTCCAGAGTCTGGGCATGGTGCACAAGTCCATTTTCCTGTCATTGTGCCGGCAGCTCCTTTTCCTCGTGCCGCTGATTTATTTCCTGCCGGTGTTCTTCGGACATAAAGGAGTCTGGATGAGTTTTCCGATTGCAGACACGTTGTCCATCATAATGGCTGCCATATTGCTGGCAGCGCTTTTCCGCAAATTCCGTAAACTCAATGACGGAGACGACCCGGGTATTTTAGGAAGTAAAATGAAATTTAAGGAGGCTTGATTATGAAAGACAAGAAATTGATAATCAATGTCGGACGCCAGTTCGGAAGTGGCGGAAAACTGGTAGCCTTGGCTTTGGGCAAGAAACTCGGCATCCCTGTCTATGACCAGGAACTCATTTCCAAGGCAGCGGAGCAGAGCGGCTTCAGCAAAGAACTGTTTGCCAAGAGTGACGAGAAGAGAAATCTCCTCGCATTGTCCAGTTTCATCGTGGATGTCGGACGCTTCGGTTCAGCAGACAACTACGTGAGTGACAACCAGTTGTTCGTCATCCAGAGCAATGTCATACGCTCCATCGCGGACAAGGGCTCTGCCATTTTCATCGGCCGTTGCGCAGATTACATCCTCCGTGACCGTCCATGTCTTGACGTATTCATATCCGCTTCTGACGAAGTCCGCATCAAGCGAGTTGCAGAGCGTATGGGCATTACCCCAGAGCAGGCGGAGTCACTGATGCAGAAGAAGGACAGGACCAGGGAGACCTATTACAATTACTTTACTTTCGGCAACTGGGGCGTCGCTTCCAATTATGACCTCTGCGTAGATTCGTCGGTTCTCGGGATTGACGGCACTGCCGATATGATTATTGACTTTTGCCATAGGGCGAAACTTATAGATGATTTGCCGGGAGGCGTACAGGGAGAAACTGAATAATGACGGGACGGAAACTCAGAATAGCAGCAGGATTGGCGTTGGTGACATTGACCGTAGGACTTTGTGTATCATTGTCTTCCACGGGGAAGGCGAGTGATTTGCCGGAGCCTGAGCCTGTCTGTCTGAATGAGACCCTGTCAAATGAATTGTCAGACACATCCTCTCTCTCCGGTCTGGATTCGCGTATCGCTTCCTATATACGTCAATGGCGTCTGCGTGGCGCTTCACTCGCGATTATGCGTGGCGATTCGCTCCTGTATGCGAAAGGCTACGGCTGGGCCGATGAAGAAGCAGGAGTGCAGATGGCCCCGAACAATATCATGCGGGTGGCTTCCGTTTCCAAGCTGCTGACCGCCACCGGAATAATGATGCTGCAGGAAAGAGGCAAACTTACATTGGCCGATACCGTCTTCGGCCCGCGCGGCATTCTGAACGACTCTTTATATACCTCTATTATAAAGGACAAGAACTACTACAAGATCACCGTTGAGGACCTGCTGCGTCATAAGGGTGGTTTCACTTCCTACGGAGGCGACCCGATGTTCTCCACGAGGACTATTATGATGCAGAACCATCTGGATACCCCGCCGGACCATGAGACATTGATGAAAACGCAGCTGAAGCGTCGTCTCCGTTTCGCGCCGGGCACTTCCCAGTATTATTCCAACTTCGGCTATCTCCTTCTCAGTATGATTGTCGAAAAAGTCTCAGGCATTGATTATGAGACCTTTATGAGGGACAGTGTGCTTTTCAGGGCAGGCTGCTATGATATGCATATCGGCGGCAACTATTACGAGGACAGGCTCCCGAATGAGGTCCGTTACTACAATGGCGCAGACACCTGTCTGGTGGAGGAATACAACAACAGCGGCAATATGGTGGAGCGCTGCTATGGCGGCAGTGATGTCAGAGCACTTTCCGGAGCAGGCGGCTGGGTGACTTCCGTACCTGAACTCGCACGTTTCGTGGCGTCCATTGACGGCAGGCCTGAAATTCCGGACATCATCTCCGCGCAAAGTGTGGCCGATATGACCCGGTGGTTCGATGAACAGACTTATTCTCTCGGCTGGAATGATACCAAGCCGACAGGGGAGTGGACCAGGACTGGAACACTGTCCGGAACAAGCGCATTGATAAAGTATTATCCGGACGGCGAATGCTGGATAATGGTCACCAACACAAGTACTTGGAAAGGTCCGGGCTTCACCCGTCAGACTGCCGCCCTCTTCCGCGACCTGCGCTCCCGTTATTCTTCCGCCCTTCCGGCACGGAATCTCTTCCTCGCCAGATAGACGGTCAATGTCTGGGCTCACTTTACTCTGAATTTGGTTCATTTTGGTTCATTTCTGATCGATTTCAGTCGATTTTAATGTCAAAAGGTCGAATTTTTGGTATTTTGGAACAAATTTTCGATTAAACCGTTACAATGTATTCTCTTTTTTGATATATTATCATCTTTGACACTTCATTTTGAGAGATCAAGCCCCCAGACCGCTGTAGTGGCGATTTGGGGGCTTTTGCAATTATGCAAGTATGTAATGCATCAATGGTGATTTCACGCCGACTGGCAGTCCGTCACGGCGGAACTCACTCCGCGCTGCTTCGTTCGGCCCTCCTACCGTCTCCTGCGTCCTCGCTATCGCGAGAACTTGTATCCGGCAGGCACCTCCCACTTCCCGAGGCCGTGGGCTGGCCACGTCCGCCGTGGCTGACCGCCTGTCGGCTACGCCTCGTCATTGTCCTTTTCATCCTTTGAAGTCTTGATGGAGGCTATGATGCTCTTCATGGCCTTCTTTGTGACTATCTGGGTGTCGGTTCTGAAGCCGGCTGAACCGTGCAGGTGATTCGTGAGGACGGTTCTCGTATATGTCGGGATGTATCCTTCTCCCATGACGCTGAGAAAGTTCATGTCCTGGAGGGTTCCGATTATCTGGTCGGGGCTGAACTTTTCCCCGGCGCGGTTGACCTTCTTCGCAAGGTACTTGTATATGATGAGCGCAAGGAAGCAGGTGAGGAAGTGTGCGGTAATGCGGTCGTCCCGCTGAAGGAATACGGGACGCGCCTCGAACTCGGTTTTGGTGAGCCTGAAGCAGTCCTCGATTATCCAGCGTCCGCCATTGACCTTTATGATTTCCGGAGCGTCGTCCCAAAGGTCGGTGCAGATGCCGTAGAAGCCATCAAAACGGGATTCCTGCTCTATCATCTCCTGATTGAGGGTGTAGCTGCTGTACTGGGCGACCTCGCCGTCGACGGTGCACGTCTCGCACTTGATGAAGCGCTTGGGGTCATTCTGGCCCTTGCCGAGTTTGCCGGCGGTGCCGTTTTTTATGCTCTGTTCGGCTCTCGCTATCTGTTTCTCGCGTATATGCCGCAAGTAGTCGCGGTACTTGAACGAGAAGGTCACGATCAGTCTCTGCTCCAGTTCTTCCCCCGTCTTGCGGAGTTTGGTATTTATCCAGCGTTCCCGACAGAAGAGCCTGTCCGCATATTCGTCAGGATTCAACTTGGTCAGGTCGTATTCCTCCTTTGACAGCATCGGGCCATTCTTGGCGCTGAAGTCAACCAGCTTCCATCCTGTCGTCTGTGTGGCCCAGTCCTGCAGGTGCCCTTCAAGCTTCTTGAGCGACTGGACGGTAATGAAAGAGCGTTCTCCTACACTGTCATGCTTCCTGTTGTCGTACGATGACAGGCCTCCGTCAGTGCAGACGACCACTTTTGACAGACCGAATTTCTCCTTGAGCTTCTCCTCCAAAGGCTTTAGCGTTGTGGTCTCGGCCGTGTTCCCGGGATTGACGCAGAACGCAAGCGGAATGCCGTCCATGTCGGTGAACAGCCCCATCTGGACTATAGGGTTCGGCCTGTTCTCTTTTGAATGGCCGTATTGGCGGAGGCCGTTTTCCTCTTCCGATTCGAAGTAATAGTTGGTGCAGTCGTAATAGATGACCTTATCGCGCCGCTTGCCAAGTTTCAGGCTGCGCCTGTAAACGTCCGCCTGAATGTCGTCGCTTTCCTCCGCGAGGATGGACAAGGCCCTGTATACTTGATGAATGTCAACTTTAGGCTGCTCTATAAAGCGCTTTGCATCCTCAAGGGACGACAACTTGGAACCGGGATAGAGTATCCTTGTGAAGAGCAGCATCTGAAGTATCTCGTTAAGGTCGTACTTGTTCCTGTGGCGCTTCTCTATCTTTCTGCATATCTTGTCCAGGCCCAGCTCGTGATATACTTTCTGAAGAAAGAGATATCCGCCATTATAACAGCGCTGGGCATTCTTGTCAATGAGGGCGGCAGGGTTGAGCTCCAGCATTATCTTTTTTCTGTTCTCTTTTTCTTGGGCAGTGAGCTCGGCAACGTACTTTTTGGCTTCTCCGACGGGATCTTCTCCCCCGAAGCGCTTCTCCAGGTCCTCAAGAGTACCGAGGCGCTCTACATACTTGGTGGAAGGCTTACCGTCTTCGTTGCGGTAACTCTTCTGAACATAGTAGACGGGCTGCTTGCCCATTGACAAAGTCTTTAGAATCATATCTGTAAAACCTAATAAGCATCACAAAGGCATTACAAAGATAGAAAATAAATTTGACAAAAAAAAGAGTTCTGAACGAACTCTATCAAATATTTTTAACTTTTTTTGGATTTTAAAGTGTCAAACTTCCGGAACAAATTTTCGATTAAACCGTTACAATGTATTCTCTTTTTTGATATATTTGCACCGATAATAAAAACTGAGTTTCCGAGTCTGACCATTATAACCTCATATTCGGGGAACACTATTACCATTATTATGAAACGACTAATAACCATTGTTTTGGCTTTGCTCTGTGTCAACGTTAGCGCACAGCAGATGTCAGACACTCTGAGGATTTATTTCCGCCAGGGTTATTCTTCGTTCGACCCTTCCTACAAACATAATCAAGAAAGAGCCAAGGCATTCATTGACCGTGTAAACGACTTCAAGTCACAGTCTTCCTCCTTCGACATCCTCACTGTAAACTACCACGCAGGAGCTTCCCCTGAAGGAACATTGGCCATAAACGAAAAGTTGGCTGCCAAAAGAAGTTCTACACTCACCGCTTATCTCAAACGCTACATCGACTTTCCGGAGTCCATCATTCATGTACAGACCGTCAGTGAAGACTGGGCGGGACTTGCTCGGCTCGTGGCAGAGTCCGACATGAAAGAAAAGAATGAGGTGTTGGACCTTATCGCCAATGTGGACAACGACAAGGTGCTGAAGACTGAACTGCAGCGACTTGCAGGCGGAAGGCCATGGAGGTATATGAACGAGCATCTGTTCCCGGAGCTCAGGGCGTTCACGGTAATCGTGGAGGTCGGCGTCGAGAATCCCAAGCTGGATCTGCCTGAAATCGCGGACTCCGATGTGCAGCAGGCAAATGAATTCCCGCCTTTGGACGACAGCCTGGCCGTGCCGATGCTGCGGCTGCCCGAGACGATACCTCTGCAGGAGTGGACACGAAAACTATACATTAAGACCAATGCCATCGGATGGGCGATGTTCATATCCAATGTCGCAGTCGAAATCGACATTACGCCTCATCTTTCTTTTCAGCTCCCTATCTACTACTCTGCGGTGGACTACTTCAGCCGCGAACTGAAATTCAGGACATTTGCCGTACAGCCTGAACTGCGCTGGTGGTTCAGCAAGCCTGACGGCCTCTTCGTGGGAGCGCACTTCGGAACAGCATACTTCAACTACGCCACCAAAGGCGACTGGCGTATCCAGACATATGACGGAGACAGACCTCTGTGGGGCGGCGGCCTTGCAGCCGGATACAGGATGCCTCTGTCCAAGCGTCATCCGAGATGGAATGTCGAATTCTCCATCGGCGCCGGAGTCTATGATGTCTATTACGACAAATTCTACAACGAGAAAAATGGTCCTAAAGCCACCAACGGTCACACTACATTCGTAGGAATCGACCACGCGGCAGTATCATTTTCATACAGTTTCGATCTTAAGAAAAGGAGGGCGGAACGATGAAAGACAGGACTGTTAAAATATTGGCCGCAGTTCTGGCAGTGATGCTTTCTGCTGCATCCTGCGCGGTCCACGAATGGCCGGAAGAGCTTCCTGCCAATGCCACGCTCAAACTTGATTTCAATACTGCATTGCCTCAGTTTCTTGTCATGGACCTGAATCAGGGAACCAGAGTCTCCAAGGACGGCAAGGACTACGAAATCCGCTATGTCATAGAGGCTTACAGAAAACTTAGCAATGGCGGTTATGACGAGGTTCCGTACAAGCGCTTCACTTTCACCAAGGATGATGTCTCTGACCTGAACCATGAAGTCACCATCAACATTGACGAAGGTACTTATATGTTCTACGTCTGGACCGATTTCGTCGAGAAGGGGACTGCAGCGGATTATTTCTACGACACGAGGAGTTTCCGCGAGATTACCATGAGGGGCGAGCACGAGGGAAACAATGATTTCCGCGATGCTTTCGTCGGGCACAATGAACTGACTGTCACGCGTTACGGCTCGATGCTTCCTCCGGTCAGCGGCACCATAAATATGGAACGTCCGCTCGCCAAGTTCGAATTCATAACGACTGACCTCCAGGAGTTCATAACCAAGGTCATCACCGAGATGAACAAGAAGAAGGAGAACGAGGACAAGGTGTCCGGCGACCTCACCAAGAGTGCAGAGGATGCCGATGATGATACCAAGTCTCCTGACGACACCAAGGGCGACGGGGACAGCAAGTCGCCGATCGTCGATCTGAAGAAGTACAATGTCGTCTTCTACTACACCGGCTACATGCCGTCGAAGTTCAATATGTGGGACGACAAGCCGAACGACTCGAGCCTCGGCATCCAGTTCCGTTCGGACATAACATTGATAGATGATCACAATGCCCGGCTCGGCTTCGATTACGTCCTCGTGAACGGCAAGGAGTCCAGCGTCATGGTAGCGGTAGGCCTGTTCGACGAAGAAGGCACCCGCCTGTCAATGACCAATCCGATAGAGGTCCCTATCAAGCGAAGCATGCTGACCACAGTCAAGGGCAGCTTCCTCATGCAGGATACCGGCGGCGGCGTCGCCATCGACCCTGACTTCGAAGGTGAGTTCAATATTATAATCAAGTGATAGACAATATCTTAAACGAAACATATAAATTAAATAATCAATAAAACTATGAACAAGAATTTATTCAAAACTTTCGCTATCGCAGCAATGGCTGTGCTGGCAGGTGCCTGTGCGAAAGAGCAGGTCGGTTCCGCAGACGGTGAAACTGTCGAAATGACATTCAATGTGGATGTGCCGGAGACGACAATTACAACAAAAGGCCTTTCTGATGCCGCTCAGGTAGATGAGCTTGTCTTTCAGGTATTTTTAACAGGAACTAAAGATGAGAAAAAACATTTTATAAATACTCCAGTCCCAGAACTGACTCAGGTCGTTCCTGTTGTTGATAAAAAGGCTACAGTTAAAGTTAACTTAGTTAAAGGTCAGAGATACTCTTATGCGTTCTGGGCACAGTCAAAGGGTACAGGATACTATGATACGTCTGATTTGAGGGCCGTGAAAATGAATACGGACAAAGTTAAAGCGAATGACCCTAAAATGGATGCGTTTTATTGGTTTAGTGAAGGTGAGACTGCAAGCAAATCTTATTCGGGTCATATAAAGTTGTATCGTGCTTTGGCACAAATTAATTTTGGTGCGAAAGCATTGGACCGTTCAGATGCTCTTCAGGCTACAGCGTCCTCTATCACATTATCAAAAGTACCAGATATTTTCCATCCTTTTTGGAAAACTTCTGAAATTTCTGAAGGGAAAGGAGAAATTACATATGCTAGCAATGCAGTGGTTTCGGATGAGAAGTTGGTTATTGGTGATGAACCCGACAAAACCGAGTATGACTATTTGGCAACAGCGTATGCTTTTGCGAACAAGGAAAATGATAATGTTCTTATAGATGCCTCTGCGACAATTACTTTGAGCAATGGAATAACAACCAAAATTGCTGTGCCAAATGCTCCAATAAAAGTGAATTATCGAACAAATATCTTAGGTAATTTACTTAATGTAGAAGGCGTGTGGAATATAACTATTGATGAAAAGTTTGAAAAAAACGGTGATAAGATTTATGATTCAGTTAGTTCGGCTCTACAGGAAGGTGCTGCTGTAACTCTTACGGAAGACTATTCTGCTTCTAAGTCGTCAGGAGTTGTCATAAAAATGAATAAGGTTAGCAGTCTTGATTTGAATGGTTACACATTCAAGAATGAAAAAGGTACCGCTTTAGACGTCAGAGGAAGTCTAACAATCAATGGCAGCGGCAAGGTATTATGCGAAGGTCCTGTTGGAGAAGCAAATGCTGCAGTATTCGTTCAGGATGGTGGCAAGGTTGTAATTAATGATGGTTACTATTATAGTAAGAATGGAAACTCATGTATTTATGTGCAGGCTGGAGATAAGACAGGTCACACGATTACAATTGGTGGAAAAGTAGAACCTCTCTATTATGGTGGAGGTATTGTTGAAATTAATGGCGGTGTATTTGAAGCTGATGCGAGTAAGTTTGTCTTGAACCAGAATGATTATATTGAAAACGAGAGCTGCTTTAGCGTGAAAGGTGGAATTTTTGTCGAATTTAATCCAGCAGAGGTAAATGAATGTCATGGCAAAGTTACTTCATTCGTGGCAGACGGCTATAGGGCAGTAGAGATAACTTACGAAGGCAAACAGGCTTGGAAAGTGGAGGCGATGCCTGCTGTAACGACTCAGGAGGCTTTTAATTCTGCGATTGCAACTGCTAATTCGACAGTAGTGTTGGCAGAGGGTTCATATACCATGCCGTCCACAATAGCAGATGGTGTTACAATCATCGGTAATGGTGAAGGAACTGTATTGGATATGGTGCTGAAGAATACTACTTGTAAAAACGTTACTTTTAAGAATGTGAAAATTCTCTGTGGAAATGGCAAAGATTCTGATTATTATGGATTTATAAGTTCAGATAATACGGTCTTCGAGAATTGTACATTTACAGGAAAGCATTTTTCTTATGGGAAAGAGACATATAAGAAATGTCACTTTATTCAGGATGTTTCTGACTATAACATGTGGGTTTATGGTAAAGACGTTGACTACATAGATTGTACTTTCGAAGGTAAGGGTAAATTGCTACATGTTTATAATGAGGGAAATCCACTTATTACAGTTAATATTCAAGGCTGTAAGTTTATTTCTACGGTTTCAGATAAGCCAGCAATAAACATTAAGGGAACATGTGGTACCACGATTTTGGCTTATACAGTTAATATCGACAATTGTACAGTTTCTGGTGCATTCCCTGAAATCAATGGTGGTCTTTGGCAGGTAGATAAACCAGCTACTGCAGAAAATAATAAGATTACTGTTAATGTTGGCGGTAAAAAAGTTTATTTGAACTAAACTGTATCTCTATTTCCTGATAAAAACTGATATAAGTAATCCGTGAAGATTACATTGACAGAAATTAATTCGATAACCATTATGAAATCATTTAAATATTTGGCAGCTGCTGCATTGACACTGCTCGCAGTCGGCTGTAACAAGGAACAAGTGACGGAAGTCCCTGACGGACAGATGGTTGACGTGACGTTTACGGCTGCATTGCCGGGCGAAATGGCGACCAAGGCGCTTGGTGACGGTCAGACCGCCAAGAAGCTCTATGTATCAGTTTACGAGAATGATGACGCGAAAACCAAGCTCGCCAGTCTCGATAAAACTGCTGATTTTGCTGACCTGAAGACTCAGGTTACATTCAGCCTCGTGAAGGGTAAAACCTACAACTTCGTGTTCTGGGCTCAGGCCGAAGATGCGCCTTACGACGTCACCGACCTGAAAAGTATCAAGGTAAATGACTATACATCAGGTGCCAATGACGAGAAACGTGACGCATTCTATGCTACACGTAAGGAATTGAAAGTCAATGGGGCATTGACAGAAACTATCAAACTTTACCGTCCTTTCGCGCAGGTGAACTTCGCTACTGCAGACTATGCGGAAGCGCAGAAGGCAGGCTTCAGTCCGGCTATCAGCTCGTTCACGGCGTCTGGTGCAGCAACGACATTCGATACCTTCGCAGCTGAAGGAAAAGATGAGGTTGCAGTGGCATTGACAGAAACCAATGCGCCGGCAGATATTCTCAAGACATTGGATGGTAAGACCTACACCAGACTCGCGATGAATTACCTCATCCCGGTCGGCAAGCAGGGCGAGTCCCACAACATTGACGTTGCTGCTACTTTCAAGGCGAACAACGGCGAAGCTGTGACTGTGTCCGCGCCGAACGCTCCTGTTCAGAACAACTACCGCACCAACATCCTCGGCAATCTCCTCACTTCACAGGTGATCTTCAATGTCGAGATCGTCCCTATTTTCAATGAGCCTGACAATGACATCGATATTGTCAATGTCAAGGACGAGGCTTCTCTCCGTGCGCTCTTCGCTACTGGCGGTGAGGCGAAATTGGCCGCTGACGTGGATATCACAGTCTCAAAGTCAATTTCTTTAGGTGAAGGTAAGGAAGTTACTCTTGACTTGAATGGTCATAAGATCAGCAATTCTGTTGACCTTTGGAAAGATTCAGAACCAGCTCAGGTTTGTGTGGTTAGTGTTGATGGCGGAACTCTTACAATTAAGGGTGAAGGTGGAGTTGCAGCTAAAGCTAATGATTGCTATACTTTCAATGTCAAAAATGGTGGTAAGTTAGTAATCGAGGGCGGTGAGTATGTCGGCAACATCTCTGTGATTCAAGTGCAAGAAGGACTTGTGGAAGTTTCCGGTGGAAAATTCTCGTTGATACAGACTTGGCCTAGTGTGGGCAATGGTTATGATTATACAATTAATCTTATAGATGCAGCAGGGAAAGATGGAACCGCTAATGCTATAGTTAAAGGAGGTTGTTTCTATAAATTTGACCCATCTGATAATAATTCCGAAAATCCAAAGAAGAATTATGTCGCAGATGGTTATAAATCGACTCTTGTTGGAGACTACTATATCGTGACCAAAGCGGGCGTAACCCCTGTTGCGAATGATGCTGGACTAAGAGATGCATTGAATTCAAGTGAAGGTACAGTAGCGACTATTAATCTTGTAAGCGGCGAGTTTAATTGGCCAGATAACAAGTCTGATAGTGGTCAAAAATGGCCTAAGACAATAAATGTTGTTGGAACTAATCCAGAAGTATGCTCGGTCAAGCTGAATGCCGGAAGTTATCCTGAGGATTGCGATGTCCTTTTTGAAAATATTACAATTGATAATGCGGTAGGGTGTAAGTATGAAGAGGCTGCATTGGCTCAAATGGTTAGAGTGAAAAATGTTACTGTAAAGAATTGTGTTATCAAGAATCAGTTCAGAATTCTTGCTAAAGATGTTGTTAATATATCTGACTGCAAATTTGTTAACAGAAATGCCTCAGGTTTTGATGGGTACTGTTTGAACTATTATGGCTATAGTGGGTCAAGAGTAAATGTTGAAAATTGTGTCTTTGATGCGACTCAAAAGGCGATTGTAATGTATGCTGAATCTCCTGCCAAGTATAATTTGAATGTCGAGAATTGTAAGTTTAGCGCAAGTGATAGAACTACTGATAAAGCGGCCATTCAGATGCATACTGAACATGGTATAAGTGGAACCGTTACCATAAAAGATTGTGTAGTGGAAGGCTTCAAAGCCAATGCTCTTAGTCCTGAAGGATTATGGTGGGAAGGAATTAACAATGTCTCAAGTAAGCCTGCCACCAAAAAATTCAATATCACTATTAATGGCGTAACTGTTCAAACTGCGGAATAACAAATTTAAACAAAACTGATATGAAAACATTTAAGTATTTGGCAGCTGCTGCATTGACATTTCTTGCAGTCGGCTGTAACAAGGAACAGGTGACGGAAGTCCCTGACGGACAGATGGTTGACGTGACGTTTACGGCTGCATTGCCGGGCGAGATGGCGACCAAGGCTCTTGGTGATGGTCAGACGGCCAAGAACCTCTATGTGTCAGTTTACGAGAACGACACTGAGAAAACTCATCTTGTAGACCTCGACAAGACTGCCAAATTCACTGACCTGAAAACTCAGGTGAGGTTCAGCCTCGTAAAGGGCAAGACCTACAATTTCGTGTTCTGGGCACAGGCCGAAGGTGCTACCTGCTACAACATTGACGACCTGAAGAACATCAAGATTTCCTATGAGGGTGCAGTCGCCAATGACGAGAACCGCGACGCATTCTATGCTACGCGCAAAGAGCTGAAGGTCAATGGGGCATTGACAGAGACTATCAAACTTTACCGTCCTTTCGCACAGGTGAACTTCGGTACTGCTGATCTCCTGGAGGCTGCTGCCGCCGGCTTTATTCCGGCACAGAGCGCCTTTACAGCTACCGACGTTGCCAATGTATTTGATACTTTCAATGCTGAAGGTAAAGTCGAAGGCCTGGCTACTGATAAAGTCACATTTGCCAAGGCTGAGATTCCTGGAGGTGGGGAGACTCTTGTTACCAAAGATGGAACCAAATATCTTTGGATGACAATGAATTACATCATCCCTGTAGGTAAGCAAGGCGAGAAGCACATTTCCAATGTTACCGCTGATTTTATTCCTGAATCAGGTGACGCTATCACAGCTTCATCACCTCAGACTCCGGTCCAGAACAACTACCGCACCAACATTCTCGGCAATCTCCTCACCTCACAGGTGATCTTCAATGTTGAGATCGTCCCTATTTTCAATGAGCCTGACAATGACATTGACCTTGTCAATATCAAGAATGTGGAGTCGTTGAAAGCATTGGTTGCAACCGGTGGTTCTGCGAAACTCGTTGATGACATTGAAATAGATTATCCTCTGGTTCTCAGCGGCAATACTGATGTTGTCATTGACCTTAATGGACATAGCATTGTCAATAAGACACAGGTTAATGGAAATTTTACCGTCGTTTTCAATGTGACCGGAAATTCTCATCTTACAATCAATGGTGAGGGTGAGGTCAAGGCTCTTGAGGAGACTTCGGATGTTGATGGTTATCGCATGGCAGTGTGGGCTTATGACGATGCAGTAGTTGATATCAATGGCGGTTACTTCTACAACAAGCAGCTTAATCCGGGAACTTCGAACCTTATCTATGTAATGGATAGAGCTGTTGTCAATGTTGCTGGTGGAAAGTTTGAAACAGCGATGCTTAATGCTCAGGGTACCAGCTTCTTGCTTAATATGCAGGATGCAAGTCGTGCAACAGCTAAGATTAACATAACAGGTGGTCAGTTTGTTGATTTTGATCCTGCCGATTGTATATCCGAAGGTCCTCACACGAACTTCGTAGCTGACGGGTATATGTCAGTCAAGACTGAAGACAATGTCTGGACAGTTGTCCGTGGCACAAAGCCTGTCGTTATGACGACAGCAGAACTCCGCGCAACCCTTACAGCATTTACGAGTGCAGGCTCTGGTGACAATGTCATTGAAATTGGAAAAGACATTGTCCTGAAAGAGGGTGAAACTTGGACGCCTGTTAAAGTAGATGGTTATCATGGTGCCGGTGTGGTTACTGTGCTCGGTAATGGCCACAAGATTTCCGGACTCAATGCTCCTTTGTTTGCTGGCGGATTCGCAGGTAATTCAGGAATCGTTGTCAAGGATCTTACATTGGATGGTGTTAAGATTAACGATGCTACCAGCAATCAGGGTATTGGCGCATTTGTCTGCAATATAGATAGCATGCCTACGATTGAACTTGATAATTGTCATCTTACGAATTCTGAAATGATTTCTACCGGCGGCGCGCGTGTCGGTGGTCTAATCGGTTGGACCTCAGGTTATAATAAACCTAATGATGGACCGGTTGACACATATATCAAGATTACCAAATGTTCAGTAGAGGGCTGTACAATTTCAGCTAAAGGTTCAGTAGGTGGTATTATCGGCCATGCCGGCTGTAACCCTGCAACCTACCACACCATCTCTGACTGTACGGTAAAGAATTGCGTTCTCACATCCACTGACGATGGTGGTTGGCGAGTAGGTGTAGTAGTCGGTACTGCAAATGTTGGCGAGTTGTCTATCAATAACATCACCGAATCAGGAAACACCATAACCCAGACCGGCAAGACCGCTCCTGAACACAGCAATCTCTACGGCAGATTCGTTCCTGAAACCACCGGTAAACTAGTCATTGACGGCGTTGCCCAGTCCCAGTAGACTCCCTGAATTGCCTTTCAGACAGTCCGCAATTAATATAACGGACATAGAACAATAACACCTAAGCGAGGACCCTGCACTTCCGCAGCGCCCTCGCTTCGTCTATTTCCATACACACTTCATCTCTGATTGTGGATGTCACGTGCTGTTGTCCTGGCCTTTACGTAATTTTGTTTGTCAATGTTGTCAAGGCTGGCGTACTCAGAGGCTTTCCTTTAGCTTAGCAACTTCCTCCACGGACAAGCCGGTCGCCTTCGCCACGATTTCGCATGGTGTTCCCAACTGAAGTAGGTTAATCGCTACCTCCAGATTACGTTCCTCGCGTCCTTTCACTAGACCTTCCGCACGTCCTTTCGGGAGTCCTTCTTCAAGTCCCTCCGCGCGACCTATTACACGACCTTTCGCGAGCCCTTTCGCGAGTCCTTCTTCAAGGCCGGTCTCCTTGGCGTATTCGATCTGGTTATGGGTGTCACGTGCTGTTGTCATAGCCTTTACGTAATTTTGTTTGTCAATATTGTCAAGGCTGGCGTACTCGGCGACGT
>ERZ1034998.726-NODE-726-length-20867-cov-4.829858_pt1 | contig 20867 bp, 20 predicted proteins | sample MGYA00520621_ERZ1034998 | MGnify/ENA primary metagenome ERZ1034998 (study PRJEB33766, sample SAMN09781748) | gut metagenome | biome: gut microbiome | host: Homo sapiens | place: Madagascar | study: EMG produced TPA metagenomics assembly of the PRJNA485056 data set...
GATAAGAGATATGAAGAATATAGTATTGATCGGAATGCCCGGAGTGGGAAAAAGCACGGCAGGAGTTGTGCTTGCAAAGGTACTGGGCTATGAATTTATAGATGCGGATCTGATCATCCAGCAGCAGGAAGGAAAGCTGCTCCGGGAGATCATCGCGGAAGTTGGAACAGATGGATTTATTGAGGTGGAAAACCGCGTCAACAGCCAGATCGAAGTGGAAAAGTCCGTGATCGCCACCGGCGGCAGTGTGGTCTATGGCAAAGAGGCGATGCAGCATTTAAGAGAGATCGGAACCGTGGTCTACCTGAAAGTTTCCTATGATATTTTGGAGAAGCGTCTGCATGATATCAAAGGACGCGGGGTCGTCTTAAAAGACGGACAGGATCTTCGCGGACTTTATGAGGAACGTGTGCCGCTCTATGAAAAATACGCGGACATCACGGTATGTGAAGACAATCTGAATGTGGAACAGACGATTGAAAAGATCACAGAACAGTTAAACAAACTGGAAGCATAAGATGAAAAAGAAAAAGGAATTATACATACAGGCGGGCGCAGTCGCAGGAACAGCCGCAGTGCTTGTGCTTGTGGGGCTGGCGCAGCAAAGATGTATCGGACAGAATTATTTTGAGATAATTGTAGATAATAAAGTAGTAGGTGCGACCGGGCAGAAGACAGACGAAAAAGAGATGCTGAATACCTGTCGGAGAGAGTTAAATGAACTGACCGATGGCTATGTCTGTCTGGACGCAGATATCGAGATCAGAAAAGTGCGCACGTTTGGAACCAGGCTTTTAACGAAAACCGAGGCAGAAAAGTGTGTGCTTGAGGAATTGAAACATAAAGTGGTTACGGAAGGAACTTCCGCCTATACGGTAAATATCGGGGAGTTTACCGCTTCTTTCCCGACGCTTGAAGATGTGGGTGAATTTCTTTCCACCGTCAAGCAGCCGTATGACGCGGAGGGAAAATTTAGCGTAGTGTACGAGGCGGACAGTGACCACAGCGCGGAGACCTTTGAGGCAAAGCTGGCAGAGGCATCCGGAAATGCCGGGGCAGCAGGAAACGTTGAGACGGAAAGCAGTGCTTCCCCGCTTCTGGCGGGAGCGATCCGGGGAGACGCAGACAGGATGGCGTACGCGTGCGCGCATCCGGGAGAAAAAAATTACGAGACCGGACTTGTGGATCTCGGGTTTGCCGAGACTGTTACGGTTTATGCAGATTATGTAAACCAGTCAGAACTTACAACACCGGCAGCGGCTGCGGAGGCAGTCACAAAAGAAGAAGAAACGAATAAGATATATGAGGTGCAGGCGGGAGACTGTCTGTCCACGATCGCGGAAGACAATCATACAACGGTAGCCCAGATCATGGCGCTCAACGGATTTGCGGACACGAATGCCTATATCTGTATCGGAGATGAGATCGTGATATCGGTTCCAGAACCGGATCTGTCCGTATGGGAGACGCAGGGTGTTGTATATGAAGAGGATTATACCGCAGACCCGACGATCGTCGGAAACGACAGCTGGTATACGACAAAACAGGTCACACTGCAGGAAGGAACGACCGGACACAGGGAAGTAAATATGTTTGTGACCTATAAAGACGGCGTGGAGACCGGGCGCAGCATGGCACACCAGACGATCCTTGCGCAGTCCGAACCGGCGGTGATCGAACAGGGGACACAGATCCCTCCGACGTATGTGAAACCGATTTCCGGCGGAAGATTTACCTCCGGTTTCGGAAAACGGTGGGGCCGAATGCATAAGGGTGTGGACTGGGCATGCCCGACCGGAACGACTGTCTACGCTTCCAGTGACGGAGTGGTAGAGTATGCGGACTGGAGCAACGGGTATGGTTACAATGTCATCATTGACCATCCGGACGGAAGAAAGACCAGGTACTGCCATCTCAGCAAGACACTGGTTACCGCAGGGACCAGCGTCTCACAGGGAGATCCGATCGCGCAAAGCGGAAGTACCGGACACTCCACAGGACCGCATGTCCATTTCGAGATCTTTATCGGTGGAACGCAGGTGGATCCGCTCCAGTATATAAACTAGATGGAAATTACAGGTAAATCTTTTCCTGATGTCTGAGATATGGTATAATAAATTTACAATTATGTTACGTTTTGTTAACAATGAGGGGAAACATCTTGACAAACGGAAAAATAGGCTACTATAATAATTTGTTTATTGAATGATTGATGTTATGCATAGAGGTGCGAAATGGAACAGTATGTGATTAAAGGTGGAAATCCGTTAGTTGGGGAAGTAGAGATCGGTGGAGCAAAAAATGCTGCGCTTGCGATTCTTGCAGCTGCGATTATGACAGATGAGACCGTTACAATAGAAAATCTCCCGAATGTCCGGGATATCAATGTGCTCTTAAATGCGATCGAGGGGATCGGTGCGCGTGTGGAGCGTATCAACAAACATAAAGTAAAGATCAATGGTGCGTTTATCAATGATCTGAGTGTGGATTATGAATTTATCAAAAAGATCCGTGCGTCTTATTATCTTTTAGGTGCGCTGCTCGGAAAATACAAAAAAGCAGAAGTAGCGCTGCCGGGCGGATGTGATATCGGAAGCCGTCCAATCGATCTGCATATCAAAGGATTCCGTGCGCTTGGCGCCGAAGTGGATATCCAGCACGGGCTGATCTCCGCGCATGCGGATGCCTTAAACGGAACCCATATCTATCTGGATAAGGTTTCTGTTGGCGCGACCATCAATATCATGATGGCGGCATCCATGGCAGAGGGAAAGACGATCATTGAAAATGCGGCGAAAGAACCGCATGTAGTTGACGTTGCCAACTTCTTAAACAGCATGGGCGCAAATATCCGTGGCGCCGGAACGGACGTGATCCGTATCGTCGGTGTGGAGAAGCTGCATAAGACAGAGTATTCGATCATTCCGGATCAGATCGAGGCAGGTACTTTCATGTTTGCGGCGGCAGCGACCAAAGGCGATGTGACCGTAAAAAATGTAATCCCGAAGCATCTGGAAGCGACAACTGCGAAACTGATCGAGGCAGGCTGCGAGGTGGAAGAATTTGACGACGCGGTCCGCGTAGTCTCAAGCAAGCCGCTTCGCCATACACAGGTGACAACGCTTGCGTATCCGGGATTTCCGACAGACATGCAGCCACAGATGGCAGTTGTGCTTGGCATTGCGCAGGGAACCAGCACGGTGACAGAGAGTATCTTTGAGAACCGTTTCAAATATGTCGATGAACTGACCCGCATGGGAGCAGACATCAAAGTAGAGAGCAATATCGCGATCATCAATGGCGTGAAGAATTATACCGGAGCCAGAGTGAGCGCACCGGATCTGCGCGCGGGAGCGGCTCTCGTGATTGCCGGACTTTCGGCGGAAGGGATCACGACCGTGGATGATATCTATTTTATCGAGCGTGGCTATGAGGATTTCGATAAGAAGTTACAGTCACTTGGGGCACAGATCGAAAAAGTAAGCTCCGAAAAGGAAATTCAGAAATTTAAATTAAAAGTATCATAAACATAAAAAAATCCGATGTGATGGGAGATCACATCGGATTTTTTTAAATCATAGGAAATTCCTTCCTATGATTTAAAAACGCTCCGCGGGGATGCGCAGCTCGCGGAGATGAAGTTTATGTTGAACATACCGCTCGCGCGCGAAAGTGTGCGGTAAGCGCACACTTTATTTTATGCGGATTAAATGATCGCTTTGATGTATAACGGACTGCGGTTTAAGTCGATGCAGGAACCGTCGGTCAGCTGAACAAGCGGTTTGGAAAAGACCTGCTGGTTCAAGAGGACGATCTTGGCGCTTTCGCCGTTGCTTAACATGACACGGTTGTTCTGATAAGTAGTCGCGATATGCTCTAAGAACGTCAGGATGTATTTCGGTTTGTATTTCTGAAGTCCTTCCTTCTCGAATTCGGCAATGACCTCGAATGGACAGAGCGGAGCACGGTAGATGCGGGCTGCGGTCATGGCATCGTAGACATCCGCGATCGCTACGATCAGCGCGAAATCATCGATATCGCCTTCTTTTAAAGCGAGTGGATAGCCGGAGCCGTCACAGCGCTCGTGGTGCATCAGCGTAGCCTTTAAGATGCGGACATCGAGATCATGTTTCTTTAAAATGTCATAACCAAAGACCGGATGCTTGCGGATCAGGGCAAATTCCTCGTCCGTCAGACGTTCCTTCTTGTTTAAGATATCATCTGGTATCTGGGTCTTTCCGATATCATGTAAAAGACCTGCGATCGTCAGGGTATCGATGTCAGCCTGCGGCAGCTTTAACCAGATGCCGATCATGCGAGAGATCAGAGATACATTGATGCAGTGCGCGTAAATGCTGTCGTTCACCGAACGGAGATTGTGCAGCATATCGAAAAAGTCGATCGTGGTCTGTTCCGGCTTTAACAGAGAAGTGACCTTTTTTAACATATCCTTGGTATCGATCGCTCCCCCTGCTACGATCGAATCAAAGATATTCTTTAAGTCATTGGCACTGAAAGAAAAATCAACCTGGAATTTCTGGAAAGCGGCACTTTTTTTGACCTTCTGTGAATAAGAAGGCTCGGCCGCCTGGCTGGTGCCGTTGGTAGAAGTCTTCTGCTCATAGTGGAGCAGGGAATTCTGTGTAAAGAAATCAGCCTTTTTCTCAGCGGTTTCTTTTGCCTCCGGCTCCTTTTTCTCCGGTTCTTTTTCTTCCGTCCCGGTTACAACTTCTATGGTCACAGACGGAATCTGGTAAAATGCAATTTTTTCAATGAGCGGTCTGGTCAGCGTGACACCGACATCAAGCAGGATCTGACCGGCGTTGGTGATGACCGGCGCAGCTATGATCATGCCGGGAACCAGCTCATTTACGGAATACTCTTTGACGTTCATATAAACTCCCCCAAAATAAAAATATGTTGTTTATAAAAATTTAATTACTTTAAGATAAATATACTATTTTAAAGGGAAACGGTCAATAAAAAATGTAAAACGAAGTAGAAAAAACTTGACAATGCGCGGGGAAAGGTGTAATGTAGTCGGCAGAGATTTGAAAATTCAATATTGTTACATATTTCTCTTATTCAGAGTGATGGAGATACATAGGATCGATGAAGTCACGGCAACCCCTCTTTACGGAAGGTGCCAACCTGAGCGAGTATTTATGGCAGCGCAGATCAGGATGTGCTGTTGTTCGAACAATAAGAGGATTTGATTATCTTAGTATCGAGTCCGCTTTTGGCGGATTTTTTTATTTTCAGGAAAAGGAGAATAATAATGGAAAAATTACTTTTTACTTCTGAGTCTGTTACAGAAGGACATCCGGACAAAGTGTGCGATGCTGTTTCCGATGCTATTCTGGATGCGTGTATGGCGGAAGATCCGATGAGCCGTGTTGCCTGCGAGACAGCAAGCTGTACCGGATTTGTCCTTGTGACCGGTGAGATCACAACAAAGGCACATCTCGATATCCCGGCGATCGTCAGAAAGACAGTAAACGAGATCGGATACAACGATGCCAGGACAGGATTTGATGGAAATACCTGCGCGGTCATGGTAGCGTTAGACCAGCAGTCACCGGATATCGCAATGGGCGTGGATAAGGCTCTTGAAGCGAGAGAAAATAAAATGTCAGATGAGCAGATCGAAGCGATCGGTGCGGGAGATCAGGGTATGATGTTTGGTTACGCAACAAACGAGACCGAAGATTTCATGCCGTATCCGATCTCACTTGCGCACAAGCTTGCGCGTCAGCTGACCAAGGTGAGAAAAGACGGTACATTGAGCTATCTCAGACCGGATGGAAAGACACAGGTTTCCGTGGAATATGATGAAGCAGGAAAGCCGGTTCGTCTTGAAGCTGTCGTTCTCTCTACCCAGCATGATGATGATGTGACACAGGAACAGATCCATGAAGATATCAAAAAGTATGTATTTGATCCGATCCTTCCGAAGGAAATGGTAGATAAGGACACCAAGTTCTTCATCAATCCGACCGGACGTTTCGTGATCGGCGGACCGCACGGTGACGCAGGTCTGACCGGACGTAAGATCATCGTAGATACCTACGGTGGAATGGCACGTCACGGCGGCGGCGCTTTCTCCGGAAAGGACTGCACCAAGGTTGACCGTTCCGCAGCATATGCGGCACGTTATGTTGCAAAGAACCTGGTTGCGGCAGGACTGGCAGAAAAATGCGAGATCCAGTTATCCTATGCGATCGGTGTTGCACAGCCGACTTCCATCAATGTAGATACATTTGGAACCGGAAAATTATCCAGCGAAAAACTGGTTGAGATCGTTCGTGAGAACTTTGACCTGCGTCCGGCAGGAATCATCAAGATGCTTGACTTAAGAAGACCGATCTATCGTCCGACCGCAGCATACGGCCATTTCGGACGTAATGATTTAAGCCTTCCCTGGGAAGCACTCAATAAGGTGGAAGATTTAAAGAAATATCTGTAAGAAAAAGAGTTTATGAAATGTTTATAAATATTTGTGCGTAAATTTATAGGCTTTTGGCTTTTTCGTGCTATAATTAAGAAGCGGTGTTTAGCCGCTTCTTAATTTTTTTGCAATGACAACGAGGAAATGCCTATGAAACTGAAAACAAGACTGATCGTGGCGTTTTGTATCATGATATTTGTGCCGGTGGTTCTGGTTGGAGCCGTGCTCTTCGGATTTAAAAATTTTCAGATGAAAAATTTAGAGCAGACTTACGGACTGGAAGACGGGGCGGATTATAATTATCTGACGAACTCCCTTCAGCTTTTGAATCGTTTTACCAGGGACGATTTTGAGAAAATAAAAAAGATCGCGGCGAGAAAGCCGGAGAAACTCGAAGATGTCTCATATCTCGAAGAGTTAAACAGCAGCCTGCAGGAAAAATATTCCTACATTATCGTGCGCAAAGACGAAGATATTATTTTTGAGGGTGCGGAGGATGCCAGGGATCTCCCGAAGGATCTTCCCGCGTATGGAGAGTCGGACGCGGATGAGAACAGCGGTGTTTATATCGACGGAGATGTGCAGGCATTGTTAAAGCAGGTGGATTTCCACTATGCGGACGGATCGAAGGGCAGTCTGTTTCTGGTCATGACCGTACAGCAGATCCTGCCGGAGATCAAACAGCTTGCCATAGATCTGGTGGTTTCGGTCATCCTCATCCTGTGCTTTACAGCGGCGATGATGTCGGTGTGGATCTACCGTGGGATCATCAATCCGATCAAGAAATTAGAGGTTGCCACGCAGAATATCAAGGAGGGGAACCTTGATTTTACGATCGATGTGGACAGCAATGATGAGGTAGGAGAGCTGTGCCGCAACTTTGAGGAAATGCGGCAGCGGCTCAAAGACAACGCGGAAGAAAAGATCGCGAATGAAAAGGAAAATAAAGTCTTAATCAGCAATATTTCGCATGACCTGAAGACACCGATCACGGCGATCAAGGGCTATGTGGAAGGGATCATGGACGGAGTCGCGGATACGCCGGAGAAGCATGACCGCTATATCCGCACGATCTATAACAAGGCGAACGAGATGACGACGCTCATCAACGAGCTGACCGTTTATTCCCAGATTGATACGAACCGCATTCCGTATAACTTCAAAAAGATCAATGTGGCGGACTATTTCAATGACTGTGTGGAGGAGATCGGGCTGGAACTGGAATCGCGCAACATCGGATTGTCCTATTACAATTACGCGGATGACGCAGTTGTGATCATTGCGGATCCGGAGCAGCTTTCCCGTGTGATACATAATATCATCGGAAATTCCCTCAAATATCTGGACAAGCCACAGGGCTTTATCAATATCCGCATCAAGGACGTGGGAGATTTTATCCAGGTTGAGATCGAGGACAACGGAAAGGGAATCGCGGCGAAAGATCTGCCGTACATTTTTGACCGCTTTTACCGCACGGACGCGTCGAGAAATTCCGCGACGGGAGGAAGCGGCATCGGGCTTTCCATTGTGCGCAAGATCATAGAAGATCATGGCGGCAAGATCTGGGCGACCAGTAAGGAAGAGACCGGAACGATCATGTATTTTGTAATCAGAAAATATCAGGAGGTACCAACAGGTGAGTAAGATTTTGATCATAGAAGATGAAGTAGCGATCGCGGAACTGGAACGGGATTATCTGGAACTGAGTGATTTTCAGGTGGAGATTGAAAATAATGGAGATGTCGGGTTAAAGCGGGCACTCGAAGAAGATTTTGATATGTATATCCTCGACCTGATGCTTCCGGGGATAGACGGATTTGAGATCTGCCGCAGGATACGCGAGATAAAGAATACGCCGATCCTCATGGTATCCGCGAAAAAAGATGACATTGACAAGATCCGTGGACTGGGACTTGGTGCAGATGATTATATCACAAAACCGTTTTCACCGAGTGAGCTGGTTGCGCGCGTGAAGGCACATCTCGCGCGGTATGAGCGCCTGATCGGAAGCAGTGTCAAGGAGAATGATGTGATAGAGATCCGCGGGATCCGCATTGACAAGACGGCAAGACGGGTATGGGTGAACGACGAGGAAAAACAGTTTACGACCAAGGAGTACGACCTTCTTACATTTCTTGCGGAGCATCCGAACCATGTGTTTACCAAGGAGGAACTGTTCCGGGAAATCTGGGATATGGAGTCCATCGGTGACATTGCAACGGTTACGGTACACATCAAAAAGATCCGGGAAAAGGTCGAGATCGACACGGCAAAGCCGCAGTATATCGAGACGATATGGGGCGTTGGTTACCGGTTTAAAGTATAATGCTGTTATATGACAGGATAAAAATATGACAAAAAAGATCCCTGTGGATCAGGCAATGAAAAACCGGATCCGCGGGGATCTTTTTGGAACTAGAAACGGAAGTCTCTCTGTCCCTCGTGGATATTTTCAATATATTCGGCTGCCTTTTTGCGGACTGTTTCATTTGGAATGGTTTTTAATTCATCCGCGATCAGCTTTTCACCAACAGCTTTGGTTTCCGGGGAAGCGTAGTCTTCCAGATACTCTTTCAGCGTCATGAGCGCGTTCGGATGGCAGCAGTTGATGATCTGTTTGCTCTTTAACAGGCTCATGAAGCGGTCGCCGGTTCTTCCGGCGCGATAACAGGCGGTGCAGAAACTCGGCACATAGCCAAGGTCCATCAGCCAGTGTACGACTTCGTCGAGGCTTCGACGGTCAGATACATCGAACTGGGCGGAATTTTCTTCTTCCGGTTCCGGCTCGGCATAGCCACCGACACTGGTGCGGGAACCGCCGGAGATCTGTGAGATACCGAGATGGAGCACACGCTTACGGCTCTCTGCGGATTCTCTGGTGGATACGATCATGCCGGTGTACGGAACGGCGATCCGGATACAGGCTACGATCTTTGCGAACATGTCATCGGAAATACCGTTATCAAACATGTCCGGATCGATATCATCGGCGCGTCTGACTCTCGGCACACTGATCGTATGCGGGCCGACGCCGGTATAGGCTTCGAGATGTTCCGCATGCATGATGATACCGGTGAAATCATAGCGGTAATTGTTAAGTCCAAATAAGACACCAAGGCCGATATCGTCAATGCCGCCTTCCCTTGCGCGGTCCATTGCTTCGGTGTGGTATGCGTAGTCGGATTTTGGACCGGTCGGATGCAGTGCTTCGTAGGATTTCTTATTATAAGTTTCCTGGAACAGGATGTAGGTACCGATGCCGGCTTCCTTTAAACGGGTGTAGTTCTCGACCGTTGTGGCAGCGATATTTACGTTGACACGGCGGATCGCGCCGTTTTTGTGTTTGATGCTGTAAATAGTCTTGATACTGTCAAGAATATATTCGAGCGGGTTATTGACCGGATCTTCACCGGCTTCAATGGCAAGACGTTTGTGTCCCATATCCTGCAGGGCGATGACCTCACGTTTGATCTCTTCCTGTGTCATCTTCTTTCGGGTAATATGTTTATTTTTTGCATGATACGGACAGTATTCGCATCCATTGATACAATAATTGGACAGATAGAGCGGGGCAAACATAACAATACGGTTGCCGTAAAATTCCTTTTTGATCTTCTCTGCCAGTGCATAAATTTTCTCATTTAAATCGTCCAGTTCACAGTCCAGAAGGACGATCGCTTCTTTGTGGGAGACCCCTTTCATTTTTGCCGCTTTTTCCAGAATCTGCTCGATCAGAGCTCTGTTGTTTTTGTTCTTTTCGGCATAATCGAGACATTCCAGGATCTCTTCATCGCTGATAAATTCCTCAGCTTTTGGTGACATAACGTTGTACATAGTTTCCTCCTTATCCTACAGAAAATTCTTTCGGTCAGTATGTGTACCAGTATAAAATTTTTCATGTTTGTACAGGGAAAGCCCCGGTACTTACAATCCATTTCATTATAACGCCGTAAAAATAAGCAGTCCAGAATAAATTTTCCTGCACCGGAATTTGTACAAAAAGATCCGCTTGACAGTTGTAAGGCGGATATCTTATCATGCCAGAAAAAGGGAGGAGAGAGAAAATGTATCGGGAAGATTTTAAGAAAGTAGGTAAGATCGGAAAGGCGAAAACGGGATGGTTAAAAGAAAATCCGATCGGATATTTTGTGGCGGCAATGGTGGCGGCATACTTTACGGCAACGGCCGCCGCAAAGACCGCGCTGGATGCGGGTGCGATGTTTGTGCGCGGAATACTCTGTAATATCTGCGTCTGCCTTGCCGTCTGGTGCAGTGTGCGCATGAAAAGCGAATCCGGCAAACTGATCATGGTAATATGGTGTATTTTGATCTTTATGCTCTGCGGGTTTGAACACAGCGTTGCAAATATGAGCATCATCGGCCAGGTGCTGATCCACGGAGGAGCACCTGGCGTGAGCCTTCCGCTGTATTTAAAAAGCCTGCTCTTTGTTTCCGCAGGAAACATAGTCGGAGGAGTAGGATTTGTGGCACTGCCCTATGCGGTGATGGCACAGAAGAAAAATTAGATCCAGCCGCCGTCTAAGGTGATGACCTGACCGGTCAGATAGGAATGGCCGGCTGCAAGAGAGAAAGCGAGCTCGGCGACTTCTTCCGGAGTGCCGTAGCGTCCCGCCGGGATCTCGTCTTCCAGTTCCCTGCGCTCCTCCGGGGAGAAGCAGGCGTTCATGTCGGTATCGATCACGCCGCAGGCAATGGCATTGACCTGGATGTTGCTCGGAGCCAGCTCTTTTGCCAGCGCACGCGTGAAGGCATTGACGCCGCCCTTGCAGGCGGAATAGGCGACTTCGCAGGAGGCACCGACAATGCCCCAGACCGATGAAATATTGATGATCTTTCCCTGCTTGTTATGCACCATATAGGGAACCGCGCACCGGCAGGTGGAAAAGACCGAAGTCAGGTTGGTGGAAAGAATGCGGTTCCAGTCTTCGATATCCATATCCGTCAGTAGACCGATGCTTGCGATACCGGCGTTGTTGATAAGGATGTCAATACCGCCGAAAGTATCGGAGGCGGTCTGTATCATTTCCTTTACAAATGAAAAGTTTCCAATATCCCCGAGACAGCAGATACAGTTGACAGCGCAGGTGTTTTTCAGATCTGCGGCGAGCGCTTCCAAGGTGTCTTTCGAATGTGCGCAGTTTAAAACAAGATTACATCCGGCGGCGGCGAAACGGCGGGCAAGCGCGGCGCCGATCCCGCGTGAGGCACCGGTGATCAGTACAGTTTTGGTATGCATAAAAAGCCTCCCATGTTAAAGTGATGATTTCCATAATTATGTATTATACGCTATTGCGGGTGCAAAGGGCAAATGATAATAGAAAGATGGCAGGCAAAAAGAGAAGAGGGAATCCAACCATAGGATCCCGGACAAATACCGCTGGAGACACCGGTAAGAGAATTGTGAAAAAATTCTAAAAATTTGCGAAAAAATGCAGAAGAATGTTGCGAAATAGATAAAATATGTTATAATAATAATATGATATAGATAGGTATCAAATATAGCAAAAAGGGGTTGGGCATCATGCGTATTACAATTAGCGGAAGAAATATTGATTTGACCGATGGACTGAAAGGAGCCGTTGAGGAGAAGTTATCAAAGTTAGAGAAGTATTTTACACCCGACACCGATGTATATGTGACATTGAGTGTAGAGAAAGAAAGACAGAAGATTGAAGTTACCATTCCGATGAAAGGAAATATCATCCGGTCGGAGCAGGTCAGCAACGATATGTATGTGTCGATCGATCTTGTGGAGGAAGTCATCGAGCGGCAGCTTAAAAAATATAAGACAAAGATCATTTCCAAGCAGCAGGCAGAAAGCAATCTGCGTCAGGAATTTATCGAGAAGGAAACAAGTTCGGATGAGGATATCAAGATCATCCGTTCCAAGAAGTTTGGAATGAAACCGATGTATCCGGAAGATGCGTGCGTACAGATGGAATTACTCGGACATAACTTCTTTGTATTCCGTAATGCGGAGACGGAAGAAGTCAATGTGGTCTATAAGAGAAAAGGCAATACATACGGACTGATCGAGCCGGAATGCTAAAAGATCATACAGACAGGCGATAGAAGAAAACCCGAAGACGGGCGGTATCTTGTACCGCCTGTCTTTTTTCGTTATAATAAGTCTGCGATACCGGACATCCGGTATCGGCGTTGTTTTCTCCGGGGTATCACAAATGAGGAGGAAATACGAATGGCTACCTATGAAATTGGCAAGAGAATAAAGAAAGCCAGAGAAGAATGCAAAATGACACAGGAGGAGCTGGCGTTTGGGATCTGCTCCCCCGGCACATTGTCAAAAATCGAGAACGGCGTGCAGGCACCAAATAAAAAAACATTTGAGGCACTGATGCAAAGACTCGGAGAACCGGAATACCTGTATTCCATTCATCTAAGCCGCGAGGAGATACGCGAAATGCAGCTGTATCGTAAGATCGAGCGGTGCTTTTTGAAAGAGGATCTGGTCAAAGCCGAGGAACTTTTAGATCAGTATCAGAAAACCTTTGTCGGGGCGAGAGGGCTGGACTGGCAGAGGTATCAGGCACTCTGGGCATTGTGGCATGCGAAAAAGGGGGCGTCCGCCCGGATCGTGATCCAGGAGCTTGAGGCGGCGTTACGCATTACCATGAAGGGGTATCAGAGCGGGCTGCCGGATGAGAACAAGCGTCTGACGTTTGAAGAGATAGCGATTTTTAATAATATAGCGGTACAATATTACCGGATGGGAGACCGTAAGCGGTCTTTTTCTTATATTACATGGTTAAAAGTGTATTTTGATCAGTATAAACTGGACGAAGAAGAACAGGCACAGATCTATCCGTTAATTCTTGGGAATTATGCGGATATGCTCTGTATGCAGGGAAAATTAAAAGAGGCAAAAAGGGAAGCGGAGCGTGCCATCTGGCTTTGCAAGGAGTATGCGAAAGCGGCATATCTCGCGTATCTGCTCGGATGCCTTGCCCGGATACTGACAGAACTTGGAGAACGCGAAGAGGCGGAAAATTATTTTGCGCAGGCGGCATGCATTTTCCGCATCATGGGGAGCTATGGCGCGTTGGAACACATGCGGGAAAGTGACAGAAAAGAACTGTCCATGTTGATCTGAATAAACAGGGAGATGTATAAATAAGATACCCTTTGGAGAAAGCAAAGTGGGATACTTTATTCTTGTCATAAAAGAAAAAAAGGTATAGTATAGATAGCATAATCGTAAAAAGGAGATATCAGGCATGAAGATAGTTGTTTTAGCAGGCGGACTCAGCACAGAAAGAGACGTTTCGTTTGTGACAGGAAACATGGTCAGCAAGGCATTACGCGCAAAAGGACATCAGGTTATTTTGCTGGATGTATTTATGGGATATAGCAATAAGAAAGAAGATCTGGACGGGATTTTTGACCGTTCCGAGGAAGTGAGCGTCAAGGTGGAGGGCATTCCTGAGACAGCCCCGGACATTGCAAAGGTAAAGGCAATGCGTGAGGACAAATCAGACGCGTTTTTTGGTCCGAATGTCATAGAGATGTGCCAGATGGCGGACATCGTATTTATGGCGCTTCACGGAGAAAACGGAGAGAACGGAAAAGTGCAGGCGGCGCTGGATCTGTTTGGCGTAAAATATACGGGAACCGGATACTTCAGCAGTGCGGTGGCAATGAACAAAGCCGTGACAAAGCTGTACTTTGAGGTGAACGATATCCCGACTCCGCACGGCATCACATTAAAGAAAGCGGACCGCGCGACGGCATTTGAAAAGACCGGACTTACCCTTCCTTGTGTGGTAAAACCATGCAGCGGCGGATCCAGCATCGGTGTTTCCATTGCGGATACCAAAGAAGCATATGAGAAAGCGTTGGAAGAAGCATTCCGTTACGAAGAGGAAGTTGTGATCGAAGACTACATCAAGGGCAGAGAGTTTTCGGTTGGCGTCATCGACGGCAAGGCACTGCCGGTCATCGAGATCGCGCCGAAGCAGGGATTTTATGATTTCGTAAATAAATACAAGGCGGGAAGTACGGTAGAGACCTGCCCGGCAGAACTTTCCGAAGAAGTGACCAAAAAAATGCAGTATTACGCAGAACGTGCGGCAGAAGTGATCGGGCTTGACACCTACTCCCGCATGGATTTTCTGATGGACGCGGACGAGAATCTGTTCTGTCTTGAGGCGAATACACTTCCGGGAATGACACCGACCAGCCTGGTTCCGCAGGAAGCGGCGGCGATCGGCGTGAATTTTGAGGATCTGTGCGAACAGCTGATCCGGGTTTCCATGAAAAAATACCAGTAGAGGATAATACGATCGATGAAAAATATGACATTGGAAAATATCGAAAAGGCGTGCGGCGGCAGATACATTGGAACGGAAGCTGAAAAAAAGACGGAAGTCATTGGTGTTGTCATTGACAGCAGACAGGTGGGGTCCGGCTATCTGTTTGTCGCGATCCCGGGAGAAAAAGTCGATGGGCACAAGTTTATCCCGGATGTCTTTGCAAAAGGCGCGGCAGCAGTTTTGTCGGAGCAGCAGTTAGAGGATCCGGCAGGGCCTTATATCCTTGTGGAGAGCACAACAAAGGCACTGCGCGATCTGGCGGAGTATTACCGGAAATCGCTGGATATCAAGGTTGTCGGGATCACCGGAAGTGTCGGTAAGACCAGCACGAAAGAGATGATCGCATCCGTGCTTTCCGAGAAATACAGGGTGTTAAAGACCGAAGGAAATTACAACAACGAGATCGGACTTCCGCTCACAATCTTTAAGATCCGCGCGGAACATGAGGTGGCAGTCCTTGAGATGGGCATTTCCGAGTTTGGGGAGATGCATCGTCTTGCGACCATGGCGAATCCGGATATCTGTGTGATCACAAATATCGGACTTTGCCATCTGGAAAACTTAAAGACCAGAGACGGGATCTTAAAGGCAAAGACCGAGTCCTTTGCGCATCTGAAAAAAGGCGGGATCGCGATCTTAAACGGAGATGACGACAAGCTCTCAACGATCCGTCAGGTCGGCGACAAAGAGCCGGTCTTTTATGGCATGGAAGAAAAGATGGAATACCGGGAAGACGCGAAAAAGTCGGTATACGCGACCGGGGTGGAAAACCTCGGACTGTATGGCATGCAGGCGCGGATACATACCCCGGAGGGTGAACGGGATGTGCGCATTCCGATCCCGGGCGAACATAATGTATACAATGCGCTCGCGGCAACGGCGGTCGGACTTTCCCTCGGACTTTCCCTCGATCAGATCAGTTCCGGGATCTTAAAGGCAAAGACCATCGGCGGAAGGACGAATCTGTTAAACACCGGAAGCATGACAGTCATCGACGACTGTTACAATGCCAACCCGGTTTCCATGAAAGCGTCGCTCGATGTCCTTGCGACTGCGGAAGGAAGAAAGATCGCGGTTCTCGGAGATATGGGAGAACTGGGTGAAAACGAAAAAAAACTCCACTACGAGGTAGGGGAGTATCTTGCAAAAAAAGAAATCGATGTCTTATTCTGCGCAGGAGAACTTTCCGAAGAGATCGCGAAAGCGGCTCAAAAAGAAAGTAAGACCTGCGAAGTATATTATTTTAAGACGAGGGATGCTCTCTTAGAGCAGCTTCTGCCGTTCTTAAAAAAGGGAGACACGGTTTTGGTCAAGGCCTCCCATTTTATGGAATATCCTAAGATTGTGAAAGCACTGACTGATTGTCAGTAAGCATAGTTTCAACCTTTTTCTGGACGATGGAGGCAAGATGCTTGCGGTCGTCCTTTGAGAGGTCTTCCATCAGAATCGGTTCCCCGTACTGTAAAACGACATGTGTTGATTTTACGCGGGGAAAATGATTTTCTAAAATATCAGCAGAACCGGTGATCGCCATTGGAACAATGGGGCAGCCGGTTTTTTCTGCGATCTTTAAGCTGCCCGCTTTAAACGGTAACAGCAGATCTTCGCCGGTGTTTCTGGTCCCTTCCGGGAAAATGCACATGGAAACGCCGTCTTTTACATAGTCAATTCCCTGCAAAATCGTCTTTAATCCCTGTTTGATATCCTTGCGGTCCAAAAACAGGCAGTAGAGACGTTTCATCCAGATGTTTAAAAGAGGTACCTTTCCGAGGGTGTCCTTGGAAATATAGCCGGTAAGCCCCGGGCATCTGGCATAGGTGATGATAATATCAAAATAGCTTCGGTGATTGCATACATAAAGAACTGCCTTATCCTTTGGTACATTCTCCTCGCCCTTTACGGTGAGTTTTACGCCGCAGATGAAACAGATGACGCGAAATGCCCACTGCACCATGCGCAGGGAACTGATGTCAGCTGCGTGCCGGTTGAATTTTCGGATGATCCATTCAACGATCAGTACGGGAATACCAAGGATCAGATAGCAGACTGCAAAAAGCAGCGCGAGAATTGTTCGAATCATAATAAGCCTTCCTTTAAAAAAATAGTTTTTTTCATTATACAATAGGAAACCGAGGAAGTACATCTCTTTTTCCGGGAGAAAACGGAATAAGAAACGCGAAAACGGCATAAAATGTAATAAGGAAATTATGGGAAGTTTTAGAATTGCGCAATTTGATAACAGGAAAATGCCGGTTACTGATACCTCTTGCCGTCTCTTTATGCCTGCTTTGCGGCTGTGCCGTGCGGGAGGAAAAGACGCAGAAAGTAAAAGATCTTTCGTATACGATCGTGGATGAGGAGGACATTCCGCAGGCACTGCTTGATACGATCGAAGAAAAGAAAGCGGCGGAGTGCAAGCTCACTTATGAGACAGACGACGCGCTTTATGTGGTCCATGGCTATGGAGAGCAGGAGACCGGCGGTTACAGTATAGCGGTAAAGGAGTTTTATCTGACCGGAAATGCGGTCTGTATCGATACGGAACTGATCGGACCCGCAGGAAATGAACATCCGGCAAAGAGCCCGAGTTTCCCATATATTGTATTGAAGACGGAGCGTCAGAACAAGAACGTGATATTTGAGTGAAAAATATTTTGATATTCAAAATATTTAACTTGACAAAGTTTTAACGCAATGCTATACTAAAGCAAGGGTAAGCTAGGGAGGGATGTTAATTATGCAGCAATCAGATATTAGCAAAGTACGGTCATCCATACATCAGCGTTGTGGCAACAAGGTTATGATTCAGTTAGACAGGGGAAGAAATAAAGTTGATGTACAGGAAGGCGTGATCCAGAAGGCATATGCGAGCGTTTTTACCATTCTGGTAAATGACGAGAACGAGGCGAATCCGCCGCAGCTGTTGTCCTTCAGTTACACCGATGTGATTACAAGAGATATCAGAATGAAATTATGCTAAACGAGCATAAAGCTCTTCTGTTCCGAATAAGATGTGATAGATATTCGGAACAGGAGGGCTTTTTTTGGTATTAAAGAAAAAATACATACACAGAAATCAGGAAAAGGGGCAGGCGGTGAGCCAGCTGACACTTGATGATGATTTTAATATTTCCGACCATAAACCGGATGTGGTCAAAGTGATCCAGGATAAGGGAGAGATCCGGCTTGAGGAAGTGCGGGTGAGTGACGGTCATGTGTGGGTGAAGGGGACGCTTGAGTTTGCCATCCTTTATAAAAGTGACCAGTCCCAGATGCGGATCGCGTCGCTTACCGGAAGCATACCGTTTCAGGAGAATCTTGGCATGGATCAGGTGACCGAAACGGATACGGTAAAGATCCATACACAGATCGAGGATCTTTCCATCGGGATCATCAATTCCAGAAAATTAAATATCCGTGCACTGGTATTTCTGCGGGCATCTGCGGAGACGATCGGAGATGAGGCGGTTGCCTATGATATTGAGGAGGAAGAGGCGGTTGAGAAAAATGTGAGCAGCAGGGAAGTGCTTTCGCTTATCATGGCAAAACGGGATAACTGCAGGTTCAAACAGGAGATCACGCTGCCGTCCAACAAGCCGAATGTGTCGGAACTCTTATGGAAGAATGTGCAGATCCGCTGTCTGGATACCCGCCTGAAAGAGGGAAAAATAGAAGTCACCGGGGAAGTGTTGGTCTTTGTCATCTATAACGGCGTGGAAGAGGAAGAAAAACTGCAGTGGATGGAGACGGCGCTCCCGCTGCGCGCGGACGTGGAATGCGCGCTCCCGGAAGAGGAGCTGATCGCGCAGATACAGGTGAATCCGGGACTGATGGAACTGATCGTGAAGCCGGACTACGACGGGGAAGAGCGTATGCTTGCGCTGGATCTTACGCTTGATCTTGACATTCATGTCTGGAGAGAGGAGCCGGTGGAGGTGCTGGAGGATCTGTATTCGTTAAAGAAGAATCTGATCCCGGAATACGAAGAGGGAACACTCGAAAAGCTGCTGATGAAAAACAATACCAAATGCAGAGTGGAAGAACGGATGGAGATCCCCAGAGAAGAGGGAAATATCCTTCAGATCTGTTCGTGCAGCGGAAAGGCGGCGGTTGAGAACAGCCGCGTCACGGAAAACGGTGTGGAAGTGGAGGGCACGTTACAGGTGCAGATCCTTTTTGTCACGGCGGAGGACGCTTCTCCGATCGGCGCGTGGGAAACGCTCCTTCCGTTCCGGCAGCTGATCGAGGCGGATGGGATCACAAGTGACACCAGAACAGAACTCGAATGCTGCGTGGAACAGCTTTCCGCGATCCTTTTAGATGGCGGCAATGTGGAGATCAAAGCGACGGTGGATCTCAATCTGATCGCATTCTTTAAGCAGCATATCAAGATATTAAAAGAGGTGAAAGAAGAAGAACTGAACCTGGATGTCTTGCAGAAACGGCCGGGGATTACCGGATATATCGTAAAAGAGGGCGATTCCATGTGGAATATCGCGAAAGAGAACCATACGACTGTGCAAAATATCATAGATACGAACGAACTGAGTGGAACACAGATGAAAACAGGCGAAAAACTGCTGATCGTAAAGGCAGTATCATAGGTAAAATTGACGAAAAATCTTGCTGATGCCGAGAAAGTTTGATATGATAGGAAAGAAGTTATGAAATGTAAGCAAAAAAGGAGTTTTTAAGAACATGTCAAACGAATTTGAAAACAATAACGATGGAGGAGAAACAAACCAGAATCCATATTATCAGGATTATGGGGCTCCGTCACAGGGGAGTGGGCAGCAGGAAAACAATACCGATCCGTACCAGAACGCAGGAAACCAGGACTACAGCAACCCGTATCAGAGTGGACAGCCGGACTACAGCAATCCATATCAGAGCGGACAGCAGGATTATGGCAGCCAATATCAGAGCGGACAGCAGAATTATGGCAATCCATATCGGAACGGACAGCAGACGTACGGCGGTTACAACCCATATGGAAATGGAAATGTTCCGTTAGATAAAAAGGGACAGCCGTTAAAGAACCGGTTTGGAATGAAACTGACATTCAGTATTCTTGAGATGATCAGCGGAAACCTGATCTCGCTGATCTGCGGTATCATTGCCTGCGTGTTTACCTGTAAGGCAAATACTTCTTATAAAGAGGGAAAATGGGAAGAATTTAAATCTAACGCAAAAATATCAAATATCTTTTTGTGGATCGGTCTTGGCGTTTGCCTTGCGTTTTATGTGATTGTAATTATACTGATCGCGGCAGTCGGTCTGTCAGTCCTTCCGTTTGTCGGATCAGGTAATTCCGGCTCTTCGGTGGGAAGCGGTTCCTATGATTATTACGATGAGCAGGATTATAATTATTATGATGACGATGATGCGGATGAGGAAGAAACTGATGAAGACGCGGATGAATGGGATGAAGAAGACACCGAAGACGCAGATACAGGTTATGCATCAGCAGGCGTTACAGCCGGAAGCGGTTATACCGATCCGACGGTTACCATAAACGGCGCAACCGTTACTTTCCCATTAAGCTATGCGGATTTCGTGGCAGAGACCGGTCTTACCATGGATGCGGATGAAACAGGAGACATCGTCAGCGCGGACGGATATGACAATTACGATATCACAAATGCTTATGACAGCGAAGGAAATGATGTGTGCAGCATCTGGCTTTATAATATGAGCGGTTCCGATCTTGCGATGGAAGACTGCTATGTTGCGGGGATCATCGCGTACAATGACGGATATTCTACGGCACCGGATCTTGTGATGCAAAACGGCATTACCTTTGCGTCAACACAGGATGAAGTCAGAACAGCGCTTGGAGAACCGAGCAATACCTATTCGGATACTTACAGTGACGGGTCTCTTTATGAAAGCTGGAACTGGGACTACGCGGATCCAGATTCCGATTATTTTGATGAGGTACAGATTGAGTTCGTAGACGGTGTGATCACCAAGATCGAAGTTGACAACGCGACTTTGCCGGCAGGACAATAAAAACAGTTCCGTTAAGAATGAAAAAGAAAGAAGCAGATATATGAGCAGAAATACAA
>ERZ1034998.733-NODE-733-length-20693-cov-5.238444_pt1 | contig 20693 bp, 10 predicted proteins | sample MGYA00520621_ERZ1034998 | MGnify/ENA primary metagenome ERZ1034998 (study PRJEB33766, sample SAMN09781748) | gut metagenome | biome: gut microbiome | host: Homo sapiens | place: Madagascar | study: EMG produced TPA metagenomics assembly of the PRJNA485056 data set...
TTTTGGTGAGATAACTCCAAAAACAAAAGCAACCCTCAATGCTGACCAGATGGCACTATCCTACGCAACGATCATCGAGTTTCTGATGAAGCTGCTCACACCGGTCATTTTCATTATCAACAAGCTTTCCCTCGGTATCCTTTTTCTGCTTAGGGTTGATCCCAATTCCAAGGATAATCTGATGACCGAGGAAGAGCTTCGCACCATCGTTGATGTCAGTCAGGAAACCGGTGTCATCGAGCACGAGGAGCGCGACATGATCCACAATCTGTTCGATTTTGGTGACTCAGAGGCAAAGGAAATCATGGTTCCCCGTATCGATATGACCTTCGTTTCTGTTGACGCATCTTACGAGGAGATCATTTCGATCTTCCGCGAGGATAAGTTCACACGCCTTCCGGTATACGAAGACAGCACGGACAACATCATCGGAATCCTCAATATGAAGGATCTTCTGCTCTGCGAGGATATCGAGAACTTTTCCATCCGGGATATTCTCCGCAAGCCGTATTTTACATACGAGCACAAGAATACCGCCGATCTGTTTATTGAGATGCGTAAAAACTCCATCTCACTTGCGATCGTCTTAGATGAATACGGTGCTACTGCCGGACTTATCACATTGGAGGATCTGCTGGAGGAGATCGTTGGAGAGATCCGCGATGAGTACGATACCGACGAGGTGGATGCGATCACCAAGCTGAGTGATCGTGAGTATATGGTACTCGGCTCCACCAGCCTGGACGATGTCAGCGATGCCCTCGGCGTGGAATTTACTTCTGAGAACTACGATACGATCAGTGGCTTCTGTCTCGATCATCTGGATCACCTTCCGGAAAAGAATGAGATCATTCTTACCGAGAACGGAGTTCTCCTAAAGATCGACAAGGTTGACAAGAATCGTATTGAGCGTGTCTATATCAAACTTCCTGCTTCCCCGAAGCCTGAAGAATAGTCTTTATGACCCGGATTTTTGATCCGGGTCTTTTTGCATTTACGTTCCCACATGGATGCGCAAAGAGTCACTTTACGGCTTTTTGTTCTCTATTCCCGCTATATAACTTTTCCTTTCGCTGCCGGATCTCCTGCATGGAAAATGTATGGGAACTCCTTATGCACTTTTTCTTTGCACTCACCTGCTCCATCGCATTCTCAAGTACATGCGCATATTCGGCGTCACTTCTCCACAGAGATTCTTCATGAAGTCCACCCTGTTCCTGTGAGACATACCCTTTCGCATTTTTATAGTAGTCCGGAGAAATAAACCGGATCGTTCTCGTAACACCTTCCCGTTTTTCCCTTGTGTCTGTCACATGAACCGTTGCATACGCCACCGCCCGGTTACCGTAGCTGTCCGTGACCGAAAACTGCACGAGCAGACTTGCATTTCCCTTTAGGCTCATAAAATCAGCCGCCGGAAAATCAACCAGCTCCACAACAAGCGTCTCGTCATCATCCTCCCGGTCTGTTGCCCGGACATACCTTTTATCCAGCAGGCTTTGTTCATTGATATACCGCCCCTGTGCATCCGTTGCCTCCTCCAAGGTAAAGTAGCGGTCCAGTGCTTTGATCTGCGGGTACTCATCCCATTCTGCAAGCAGCACCTCATCCTTGAATATGGAAATCATATCTCCTGGTCTTTGTGCCTTTCCCCGCTCGTCCTTCCAATGTAAAAAGCTTCTTCCCGGCTGCTGCCCCATACCCGCTGCCAGAAAGCTCGCAGGAAGATCCTGCTCATGCTTTGGTGATATACTGCTATGATAGGTGTAACCGTAACACGGTTCTACTTCAACTCCATATAGCTGCGTCTGATACTCCAGCTTAACGCGCTTTTGAAAGACTGCGTAAAAGGTTACATCCTCTGACAGCTCATAATTCATAAGTGAACATAGTTCAGCTCTTGTAGCTGCTGCTTTTTCCCGGCTCCAGCCAAGTTCTTCCCAACTGTCATACGGAATCACCCGTGGAGCCTGAATCGTGATCTTTGCATCGTTGTTGTACAAAATACCGACCACCTTCTGTGGATCAGGCTCCCCCTGCTGATAAAATTCTGCTGTAAGCGTTCTCCGATAAATGGCATACAGGGTCAGGACACCATCATCCATTATTTTTTCATCAACATAGATTGGCTCCGTCATCGCCGTTTTTGCATTCTTCTTTGTATTCCATCCAATAAACTCATAGTTTTTCTTGTAAGCGGTATAGCAGTCGTTTGCGGTCGGAATCTGATCCCGGTAAGTAATCGCCACATTTACCAAAGACTGTCCCTGCACGGTTCCGCCGTTGCTTGATGCATCGTATATAATAGTTGCCGTATTCGCACTCCACACGGCATGCAGGTTTAAGTCCCGCACCGAGGCATACTCCTCTCCCGGCTCATACCGCCTGCCGTCATCCCCCATCCAATACAAAAATGTATAATAGGGCTGTTTGGGTCCCGGTTTGATTACAAACTGCGCCGCAGCATCTGCCAACCCGCTTGTACTATGATATGCCTTTTTAACATCGGTCTCGTCAAAGAATACCTCATTTTCTGCCACGGTTTCTGCCAGCTGTGTATCATAATGTACCGTTACATCCCGGTAGTACAGTGCATAGTAGTCCTCATCATCTTCCACCGTAAAACAGACACCTTCCCCTACCGTGAATTGCTCCGACACTTTTGCCTCGCTGTTCCAGCCAAGCGGTGTCCAGCCGTCATACGCCTCGATATATGGGGAAATGATCTCTATTTCCTTCTCACAGTTATATAGGACAGGTTCCTTTCCGTCCTCCTGAAGGCCGTAATCCTGTCCATTCCACTGATGGAATACCACCTGCAGCTCTCTTTGAAATTGTGCATAGAGTGTCACGCTCTGCGCGTCCAGAAGGAGCTCCTCTGTCCCCAGAATCACTTCGACCGGCTTATCCATTGGAAGCCCCTGTGCCTGTTTTTTCTCTGGAAGCTCCTGTGCCTGCTTTGACCAGCCCAGGAACTGATAGCCTTGCCGCTTGGCCGTGTATTCCTGATGCGGGATCGCTGACCGGTATTTGACCTCGGTATCAAGAAACTCCTGTCCTGCTATCGTTCCCCGGTTGGTTCCGGCATCGTAGCGGACAAGCCCGGACTTTGCCTCCCACTGCGCATACACGGTCATATCTCCCTGCACAATATCTCTGGATTGCACCTGTCGTCCTCCGTGCTCCCGGTCAAAAAAGCCGTTGCAGTTATAAAAATCTCCCATTTCCACGCCCGGCAGGCTTCCAAGCGCTGCTCCGAGTAATATCTGCTGCTTTGCGCTGGAGCGATCCTCCGACAACGTAAAGCTGTCGCCCAGCCCCTCTGGGAGGATCTGTCCACCGCATGCCATATAGGTGACGGTGCAGCTTCGCGGATAAAAGAATATTCCGACCACAAAAAGCCGTTTCTCCGCTGACCGCGAGGCAGTAACCGACAGTTCGTATGGCAGCGCAACCTCCGTCTGGTCGTAATCTGCATGATGGTAGGCATACCCCTCCGGTATGCTTACCTGTTCCGGCCGCCGGTATGTATAGGTATAGGCTTCATTTGGGAACAGATCGACGCACTCCTGCCGATCCTGGTTTTCCAGATAGTTCCACTGTCCTGTCGCCGCATCATATACATAGAACTGGTAGAGAAATGTGTATCGATCCGGCAGCTCTACCTCCGCGTGATCCGTCATAAGCAGTGTCTTGTTTCCTGCATTATCCTCCGCATAGGAGCTGCCGTCCGCCGCTGCCACAACGCCTGCCGGTGCAACCGTCAGTGGGACATTGATTTCATATAGGTATGCCTTAAGCCCCAAGGTCAGGTTGATCTGCGGTGTCTTTCCTTCTGTCGGGATTGCTCCGCCACCGGTACTGTCCCCGCTTTTCAGCTTTAGCACCACCTGCCGCATTCCGGAGGTTGGCATCGACCACACCGCGTACAGCCGCAGATCGTTATTTGCCGGAACCGTCACCCCGGAAACCACCGGACCTCCCGGTGCATATGCCCAGCCAACGAAAATATATGCTCCCCTGGATAGCGTGATCGTCTCCTGTCCATGGATCCTCTGCACATAGGACACGCCTATCCCATCATCGATCCGCTCGCTTACGGATAGATCGATATTCGTCCGGTATTCATATTCCTTGGCTGAAAGCAGATCTTCTCCATTGTAAAACGAGACGGTATATGATTTTTTTGACCACCTTGCATGGAACTCCTGATCCGAATCCAGTACGGTCGTTGCCGTTCCCGCGTTCTCCTTTGTACACGCAGTGACACCTCCGCCCGGTGCTGCCCCGGTGTACCAGCCCTCGAACGTATATCCATTCCTATACGGGGCAGCCGGGAATGTGATTGCCATACTTCCGGAGAAGATTGCCTTTGCCGTCACCTTTTGTCCTGTCGTTGCAGCCTTTTCCGAATCCTTATCATACTCGGCAGCTCCCGCCACAAACGTTGTTCCACTCATATAGGAATCTCCGTCTTTTACTTTTCCGCTTCCGTTTGCCTGACAGTTTAATTCCCAATGGTCAAAGGCTTTGTTTGATATGACGGTCTGATCCGCAACCGGATCTAAGACATCCCCGCCTCCGTAAAATGTTGCGCTGTAATTGGTCACAGTCGTTTTTCCCAGCTCATATTGCCTGGTATTGACTACCTGCAGCGTTGTCAGCTCCTGCTTTCCCGCCCATTTTTCTCCGTTTGGATCTACCTTTAGGGTTGTCACCGGATTATTTAAGCATATTGTCATTCGACAGACCGTGCTTGTAGAGGAAAGCTTACGCGAGGTATCAGAAAGGCTCATGTGGGAGGCATTGATCTGTGGAGAAACATTCTGTGCCACCGGCTCTGTCGACATGTTGAATTTCCGCGGACGAAAGAATGTTCTTGCGGCACTGTATGAAGCTGCAAGCTGATTCGATTCCGAATATCTGAAAAAGTTACTTCTTCCCGCACAGTTGCTGCCACCATGTGCATGTGTTGAATCCTTTGCATACATAAGTGTATATGCCGGGTTGATCACAAGAAGGTTCGGCACGAAAATACGTCCTGCTCCACCGGCGTCATCCGCCCGGAAATATGCATACGCTCCGTTCTCCCTTATCCATCGCAAATGCATCGTATCTCTGTTGCCGGAAGCAACCGTTGACCACACGGTTATCTGGTTCTCCCCGCTTCCCAGAGTAAATATGTTCCGGTTTGCTGCCGCTCCATTCTCCAGAGCAGAACCGTCCAGCTTCTTTCCCTTTAAGCACACGCGCGCATGGATCTCATACACCGTTGACAGTCCCGAACCGGTTTCATCCACAAACTCAAGCTTAAAATGCCCGGTCTTGTGCAGGTATTGTGCAGATGTCCTTAAAATCTCAGCTTCCTCCTCGTAAAGCTCCAGACACTTTTCGTAATAGAAATATTCCTTCTGCGAGGTCAAAGAAATGTTCTCACCGGCAACAGCCTCCTCGCCGGACAGCGTTTTTTCACAAAACCATACCTTCTGCTTTAACACCGTATCGCGTTCTAAAAGCTGCATGCGCTTATTCTCCGGCAGCTGGCTTATGTACTGTCCCACCTCCGCCAGATCCGTTACTGCAACCCAAGCATTTATCTGCGCATTCGTCATCGTCTGAATGTCAATCGGATTCTTCGCAACAGCCTCTGTTTCTTCCCCTTCATCCGTTCCGAAGATATCCTCGATCAGATTTTTGTCTTTCGGGACTTCCAGAGAGATCAGTCCAAGTCCATAGCAATCATCCCTTCCGAGTTCCCCCTTCTCATACAGGTATGCTTGCAGATCCTCCGGGCAAAGTCCCCTGCTCATTGCATCCGCAAGCACTCCTGTCACATACGCAGCGGCATAGGAAGTGCCCGCGTACTCCCCGTAGCTGCCCGGTGCACAGTAATCCACCGTCTTACCATAGTTGGAATATTCCGCAAAATCTCCATAAGCATCCGCCGCACTCACAACGATCGCGCCTTCGCTGTCTGCCGGCGCACATTTAGACGTATCCATGCTTCGGTTTCCCGCCGATACGACCACCATTACCCCTGCGCTGACCGCACGCTCGATCTCCGCGTCTAAGAGCACCGACTGCTTCGACTGCAACGTATTCATCGACAGATTCACAATATCCGCTTCAAGCTCCGTTGCCAGCCGGATTGCGCTGCACACCTGAAGTACCGTTGCCTTTCCGCTCTCATCCGCAGCCGGGATTGGAAGGATACGGACATTTGCGTTGCTGTTTTGGGCTACAAGCTCTGCCATCCGCGTCCCATGACCATTCCTGTCACAGATTTCTTCCGCCACATACCCGCTCCAGTATTCCGGCACCTTCTCCGGCAGCCCGATCACCCGCTCCGGTTGGGAAAATGCATCAAGCTGCAGTCCCGTATCAATGATCGCTACCGTTATTTTCGTAGTTGAACTATGTTCATCAAGATATTTTCTCAGTTCAGATGGCTGCGCAGCCTCAGAATTGTTGTCACTATTCTCCAGTTCATTCCGCTGTATTGCCTCGCTACCTTCTATTCCTTCATTTCTTTGCGTTGCTTCATTGCTTTGCACTTCCCCGCGCTTTTGTGATACCGCTTCCTCTCCTGCACTTTCTGTACTTTTTATATCTGTAATTTCTAACAGCATATCGATTTCCTGCTGATAGACTTTGCTCCCGTGGTCGCATTGCAGGAAATCAAGCATCTCATCCTGCGGCAGTTCTCTGTCATACAAGGTTGGACTGCTGATCCGCATTCTTGCAAGACACACACCACCTGCACATAAGCATACAAGAAGCACCACCCATACCACGATGCGTCTGCCCTTCTGTCTTTTTGTCATATATTTCCTCCATCATTCAAGCACATCATCCGATGCGTATACAGACGCATTTACCGAAGTATCCCCGATGCGTACATCACCAAGCTTCGGTGTTGTTGCCCGTGGTGCAATCTTGTCCACATACAAAACGGTTGCCTTTGTATCCCTAAAATCAGATGCAGTGCCGCTTATACGGTAATTGGTATTCCCTGCGGCATCATATGTCACGCAGTAAAAGCTGCTGATTCCGTTCATATCCACATTCACCGTTCCTTCAAAAAACGGAACCGGAGCAGTCTCCCACATCCGTAGCAACCGGTAGCTGCTCTCAAAATACCGCTTACAGAACAGCTCCATTTTGACGATCCCGCTTCCGGCATCACTCCCGGAAACCGTAAGCTGTATGTCCCGGTTCACCCATGCTCCGGCGCTATTGCCTCCGGTTGCCCGGATCGTACCACTCGGAGCAATATCGTCTTTCCACTCGGCATACAGTTCCACATCATAAGCCACACAATATCTCCGGTTTCCGGAATTTAAAAAGCGGTTGTACCACAAACTATCGGTGTCGTCACCACTGCGTCTGTATCCGTCAAACGAATATCCGTTTCTTTTTGGAGCGATCATCGCCGGCAGGAAATTTCCATATATCACCCCTGCCCGGCTGATGGTCTGCTCATTCCCCCAACTGCTTGCTTCGTATCTGCCGCCATTTGCATGACAGGTGATCCGGTATGTTTTCTGCTCCCACTGTGCATAGAAGGTTCCGTAACGCTTTTCGACCGACACGGCACTTGTGACCGCCCCTGTCGGATCTACCATCTGCGTTCCACCTTTTTGCGCATCAAAAAAGCCTGTAAAAACATACCCCTCACAGGTTGGTATGCGGATTTTACAGTTCTTATGCGGAATCTGTGTTCCATCCTCCGGGATAAAGCCCTCCCCTATGACATAGCGGATGCCGTTGCTTCCCATCGCAACCGGATTCTGTGAATCTGCCGGGCAGTTTCCACTTAACAGGATCTCCGCGGTAAGTGATCCCCACACTGCGTACAATCGGACTCTCTGATTTTCCTTCGCTGCCAGATTGCAAAACACCGTCTTTGCCGGATAATCGACACGGCTGCTTCCTTTTGCCGTGCTCCAGCCCTTAAATACTTTATCTGCCGGAGCCTTTACCGCCTCCGCCTGCTGTTCGGAATAGAAACGGTAGTTTTTCCCATACCTGCACTGCTGTGATGCTTTTATCTCATACTTTCCGGTCGAAGCATTCTTAAAATAATAATCAACATAATACGGAAATTCACTCCACGGCAGTTGTAGGATTGCCGAGACATTCTCCCTGTCCAGATTCCCTCCCGCTTTCTTAGCAAGCACCTTTGCGGAATAACTCCCGCCGCCCAAGACAAGTTCTCCGGTATCTTCAATCTGCCATTTTGACGGTCTCGTGCATCCACTACGCTCGATGCAGTCAGGGATTTTTTGCACGGTGACCGTATCTGTGGCAAGATATTGCTTCGTAACCGTCTTGCCCTTTACCGTTAAAAAACCGTTGGAATCCATTCCATAGCCGCTTTCATTTGTCTGGATGCTGACCGCATCTCCCAACCGGTACATCACAGTGAGCGTATAGTTTTTCCGCCAGTCCCCATAGATTGTTGTATCCGCCTCAAAAGTCTTTGCGGAATCGAACAGGATTTTTCCATCGGGCGTAATATACTGCCGTTTCACCTTCTTGTCCCAGAATCCGTTCCATATATACCCATCCTGCTTCGGCATCTGCACATTCAGATTCGCCGTGTCGGTCAGATTCCCCTGACTCTTCCAGAAAAACGGATCGGTTGATGTCTTTGTCGCGGCAAGCGTTGCATCCATCGTAAATCCCAATCCATATATCTCGTAGAAATACTGGGATGCATTCTTCCCCACCGGACAGTTCTCCTTGCAGGTGATCGTGTAGGACTGCACGCCCCACACAGCATATAGCTTGATCACTTTTCCATCATTCCCTTTTGTTACGGAAAAGTCCCTGCCGGAAAATTTAGTCCCCGGACTTATCTTTTTTGCATCCGGCTCCACACCTTGTGTCCAATACAAAAGTTCCACTCCATCGATATCCGGTGCTGATGTATTACCGGTGTCATAGATCCGGTACTCCTGCCCGTATTGGCAGATCTGCGTTGCAACCTTCTGATAAAAGGACTGATTTTCTTTTGCTTTGGAATAATACTCGATGCGGTACTCATTCTCCTTCCATGACACGGAAGAATCCGCATACAGCCGCAGGACTCCGTTTCCCTCAAAAATGTTAGAGACGTATCTTGGATAATCTGCATATTGTGCCAGATACGTCGTGTGATAAATTTCCTGCTCATTCACATAGCACGCACTATCCCCACATCTCCACGAGCCGGTCAGACGGTATCCGTCCATGGACACAAACTCCTTCAGATCCGGAATCCTTGTCGTCTCCCATAGTGAGATACTCTGCGTGTATGGCTTCCCTTTATAATAAATCTGCCCGTTATCCTCGCGGATCGACCAGCCGTTGCTTCCGTCGGCATCGTACATCTTTTTGTCTACATAAAACTCCAGCTTTAGTCTGTAATTATGAACTGTTCCGCTGTTTCTGTAAGTTGATATGCTCGCCTCATTAAAGTGCTCCACAAGCTGTCCGTAATCCTTCGGATCGTTGCAATGGTAGACTGTCCCGCTCGTTGTGACAGAACCGGTCGCATCCTGTCTTACCGCCGACGCTCCGGTTCCGTTCTCCGTACGGATTGCTCCGTTTAACGTCTCATTTCCATAAGCATCGCGTTCCACGGTCGTCATAATGGCATCAATTGAAATATTGACATTGGGATTATGAAATATTGCTGTCGTAACAGGTGTTTTTCCGCCCTTCTCTGCCGCCTCATGGTTGGCTGCAAGCTCCTGCAGCCGGTCGTATGACATTGCATACAGGCTGTACTTATAAAGCTGTCCGTCCGTTTCTTTCTCCTGATAATTGATATAGTAGTAATTCATCTGGGGAAGATACGCGCCGTTTATGGTTCTTGCCACAGAAATTGTAATTTTCTCATCGGAATCGATCCGGTTATTTCCGTTTAAATCCGCAGAAAACGTAATATCCCACCCGATCGAACGGTACAGCGTCGTCTTTTGGTTCGCGGCAGCTTTCGCCCTCGTTGACCAGAACACATATCCATTTTTAAATTGCCATGTACTGCTCTTTCCGTTACATACGCGGTCGTTGTAAATGACCGCATCCGCGTAGCCGCCCGCACTTACATCCTCCGGTGTTCCGCATGCCGAGCGGTATGCCGGCACACCGGATACCATGCCGCTGTTTGTTATGGCAGCCTGCACCCTCTGATTGCATACCATTCCTCCAATCCCCAACACACACAGCAGTATCCATCCTGCTGCCACCCATAGTCTCACATGTCTCATATATCCCCCTTCTCTGTCTCATTGCCACTGCGCATAGAAATCCATGTCCTCATCTAAGACCATCTCCTGTAATTCCTGCGCCTGATAAAACTTTCCATCTGTAAGGTTTTTCCAGCCGGAAAATATCCTGCCTTCCTCTTGCGGGGTGCCGGGTACCGGCAATGTACTCCCTGTACCCAGCTCATACCTGCGGAAGATCTGTTCTCCCACATAAAAGGTAAGCGTCCGGTATCCATATTTATTTTCCTTTGCCGTCTGCTCACAGATTGCCGTCTTTTGAACCGTTATGCAGCCCGTTCTTCCATTTGTGTGCGCATAGCGCTCCGTCACCACTGCACTCAGCAGCCCTTTTTGCGCGCTGGCATCAAGAATGTCGATGCGGTAGGCTGCGTTTGCTGATAGCTGGGCGATCAAAAGCTCCTCAAACATCACACATAGCTTCTCATCGTTCTCCGGGGAGTCCCCGTCATCGTAGACAACACTTTGCAGTGCCTGTTCCATGGCAAAATTTACCGCAGCCTCCAGCTCCGTCTCCCGTTTCTGACGCATGGAGACTGTTCCGCCGACCAGCAGAACCAATAAAAAGAAGCCGATTGCACAAACTCCCATAACAATATTCCGCATTGCCTTCCCCCTATTCCATCAGTGCTTCGCCGGATACTACCGGAACGGTCATAAAGACCCGGCGGCTCGGCTTTCTTCCATATTGTGTCCCCACGATAAGGCTCACCCGATACGTTCCCGGACGTGTAAACAAAAGTGTGTCCGTCGCACTGTCGTACAGTGCCGCGGCAGGATTCTCCTCCTGCGACAGTTCTTCCAAATTTCCTCTGGCTAATACCGGTTTTTGTGCCATGCACACCTCCTCCAGCTTCAGATATACCGTTTGCTGCAGCGAATTGGGAAATAATTCACAAAGTAAATATTCCCGGTTGGGTACACATTGTCCCCCATCCAGAAAAACTTCAGGAATCTGTCCGGCACCATTTCCATCTGTATTGCCAAACTCCATATCCATGTTTCCGGCAACCGGAATTGCGATTGTCTGCATTCCCTCCCATACACCGCTTCCGCCCCGGATATCTCCCCGTAGGAGATACGTCAGTAAAAACACAACCATGATCCCGGTTACAGTCATTTCCAGAACCAATCGAATCGTCCGCTCCAATTCAGCCTCCTAACACCTGCGCAAGCATAATCGTGATCATCCGGGATAGGCAGCAAGGCATCCCTCCCATGACAAATTGCTGGAAAAGGACGATCAAACATATTGCCCCGATTGCTTCCGCGATCAAATCCAAGATTTCCTCTACTGTATACTGCATTTCTCCTCCTCAATAAGCAGTCAGGCGTACATACCATTCCCCTAGCACGCCACACGCCACGCCAAAGATCAATACATACCACACGGTCTCACCGATCATTTCTACCCATTTTTTCATAGCATCCTCCTAATACACGATCAGCTGCTTTCGCTGCACACTGTGTAACCCGATCAGCGGCACATCATACGGGTATTCCATGGTCAGGATCGCATAGCCCGTATAAAACGCGTCCTCAACCGCATCCCCGGATAGTTTTACCGAGAGTGCATAGTCATAGCCCTTTGCCTCTTCTATTTTTCGCAGGCGCACTTCCTCCGCGAAATTAGCTGCACTGATCTCGCCCGCAACCGCATACAGATAGCGCTCCGCTTCCGCTGCCGCATTGTTGGCACCAAGAATTGCCACGCCGGAGAAAATGATCATCGCGCTGATAAAAACGCCAAGTATTGCTTTCCAGATAGCTTCCATCCGCACCTCCTAAATAAGTGACGACATCGTTGAAAAGATGCGCATGACCATGCTAAACAGATACCCCGCCATGACAATAGCTCCCGGTATCATCGGGTAAATATGGTATCTGACATTGACCGCGTCCAAAAGATTGGATTCCTTTTCGTCCATTTCATCAAGCATATTCATGTTGTGCCCGATCAACTGCTCCATCAGAAGCTTTGTATCTCCTGTCGTTCCATTCTGCATCGCCATAAACATCCGCATGGTCTGCGTCACCCCAGGAATCCCATACCATTCACAAAACCGGGCATACGCCTTTACATCCGAAGGATCTCTACGCAGCTGTTCGAGCAGCTTCTGGATTTCTTTTCTTAAGATTGCAGGTGCAGTCCGAAGCGATTCCGTGATGGACACCGTGATATTGTATTTTTGCATAAGAAGACATACGTCAAACAGCCATCTCGGCACCATCCGGCAGACCTCCTTCCTTGCGATGTGCAAACGTATCCGGTAGACGAGCCTGTGACCAAACAGCCATTTCCCAATCCCCGTAGTTCTTGCCCTGCCGCCCGGACGCCACTTGTAGATATAGGCATACAGCTTCTTTGCCCGTTGGGCGCTCATCTGCCGTTCCTGCCGCATCCATCCTTTTGCGGTATTGCGAATTACCATATACAGGAAAAAATAAAACACCAGAACCATCGTTACCTCACTGACCTGGGATAAGGTCATGGAGAGGACAGACAACTGGCGGGGCATCATCCGCTGGACCAGCACGCAGACAAAAATCATCACAACATACAAAAGTACCGACATATATGCGGTTACTTTCATGTTGCTCTGGCAATGCTCCACACGCTTTTCGTGCCTTTGGCGCATGCTTCCCAAAAGCTCCATCTCTGCTGCAAAATCCCCTCCTCTGCTCTCTATGCTAAGGGCAAAATCATGGATAAAGCGAAGCTGTGCCTCCGGATACTGCTCCTGCATGTAAGAAAACGCCTGCTTCTCTGCGCGGATCGGATCATCTGACCTTCGGATCATCCAAAGCATCTCCTGTAACGTGTCATGCATCCTTCCTTCGGGAAATGTAATGTACACCTCCCCCAGTGCCGCTGCGATTCTCCGGTGCAGGACCATTGCGCTCATAAACTGCTGCATATAGCTGTTGACATCGGAAAACTTCTGCTGCTCCGCTTCCTCCGTCTGACAGGCGCGCCCTATGGCAGCCGATGCCACCACCGCACCTATCAGCAGAATGCCTATGTAAATAAGCCGCAGTTGAAACAGCCATGCGCATAACAGGCTTCCTCCGATAAAAACCGGCAGCAGATAGACCTTTTCGTGCCATTCTGCCAGATGTTCTTCTTTTAATAGATCCCGCTTACTTCTTCCGCAACTGCCCTTATAGAGCCTGATGTAATCTCCCATCCTGCCTGTTCCTCCATTCCGTAAAAGTTCCCCATTTTCTCCTGACGAAACCGTTCCTGCAGGAATGCAGAGCTGCAGGCATTCCGTATTCCTGCTTTTTTCATCCGAAAGAGGATGGATTCCGGAATCGCAGACTTCGTAAACACCCCGTTTTCCATCAGAAGGGTGCAGACATTCTGATCCCCCTGCCGTTCAAAAATGGCTGCCTGCGTAATTTTTCTCTGCGTCCTTCCATTGGAGTCTGTTGTACGCTCCAGCAATATTCCCAGATCCAGATGGGTATAGATGTTATTGACCATGCGCTCGGATTCGATTCCCTGTCCCATCATATTGACAACGCGATCCGGGATTTTCCTCACATCACTTGTGTGGATGGTCGTCATTCCATGCACTCCGGTGCTCCAGCCCTCCACCAGATACTGCACCTCTGTCGATCTCGCCTCGGAAAGCATCAGCCAGGTAGGATTTAAGCGCAGTGCGACCTTGATTGCCTTTGGGTATTCTTCCTCCGAGCCGATCTTGATCTCATCTGCACGCTTTCCGGGATTGATCTTCTTATAATGCCATTCCAGCGTATCCTCCACGGTGATCACCTTGTCCGTGGGCGCAATAAATGTCGATAGGAATTTGGCACATTCCGTTTTGCCATGTCCCGGCTCCCCACAGAATGCAAAATTGCAGCGGATTGCGACACAATTTACCAGAAAATGTAAAAACGCCTCCGGACAGTAGCCCTCCTCCACCGCCTGCAGTGCACCAAACCGCAGCTTCGGCATCGACTTCCGGATGGAAAAACAGCGTCCACTTGTGGCAAGCGACTCATGTACAACCGTGATGCGCAGCGTCTCCGTCTCCGCAGACAGCGTATTCTCCACCTGATTGAACGGTCTTGCGACATGGTTTGCTACATACTGCGTAAAGTTGTCCACAAACCGGGCATCAATCCCCTTCTGACAGATGCATTCCTTCCTGCCGCCCGCATACTCGATCCAAAGGGAATCGCCATCCCAGTCAATATCCGTTACCGAATCGTCCGCAACAAATTGCCAGAGAGGGCCAAATATATCTCTGGTAAGCTGCCATTCGCTTTTTCTTCTACTGTCCATCGATGGTACCATTTCCCTCTACATCGTCCTTTAGGGAGGTGCCTTCGATCGCATCGGCGGTCTTTTCAAATACCTTATCGATGGTAGAGTCGATCTGCTGCGTGATCACTCCGGCGCCAACCAGCTTTCCTGTCTCGTCCCTCCTTCCGGTCTGCGTCATCATTGTGATAATGGCAATAACTGCAAATAAAGCGATAACTACTACAACTACCTCTAAAATGTGTGCGATTGTTTCTTTCATACTAATATCCTTTCCCCGCTTTCTGCGGAACCGGAAAAGGGCATAGCTCTATTCAATTCATAAAAAATTGGAATCTCCCGACGATTGTCGGTAGAAATCAGATAAAAAAGAGTGGTTTTATCTTACATGCTTTTTTCTTGTTTGTAAAGAACTTTTTCTGAAAATTTTTTCTATGTTTTGAAATGCATCCTGCATTTTTGTGCTTGTCTGCAATTCTTGTTATCATTTGTTTGCCTTTTTTATGTTTTATTATCTGTTGTCTGTCTTTATCTGTTTTTCGTCCATATTATCTCTTAATATAAAAGTTAAATCCGAACATATTTCCTTCTGTTTTTCACCGGTATTTTGCACTTACCATGACAACTTCTTCCCTTTGCATTCCGATGGCAATTTAACATAAAAAGAGACGGACGCCATACTTTCTATGGCGTTCGTCTCTCGATTAAATCCTGTTTAAATATTTATCAGTCGTTTAAGAGCTTCTCTGCGCTGACCAGACGTACCACAACAACGAATACCTCTGCCGCTTTTGTCAGATTCTCCAGAGAAGGAAAGGTTGGAGCGATTCGGATGACATTGTCCTTCGGATCTTTTCCGTACGGGAATGGTGCTCCGGCACCGGTCATGGTAACTCCGGCTTCCTTACACTTTGCAACGATCTGCTTTGCACATCCCTCAAGGCTCTCAAAGCTGATGAAGTATCCGCCAAGAGGATTTACCCATGTACCGATTCCTCGCGGAGCGATCTCTTTTGTTAAAAGTTCATTTAACATTTCGAACTTTGGTCGGATAAGTTCCGCCTGTTTTTCCATGTGTGCCTTCAGTCCTTCGATATCATGGAAGTATGCTACATGGCGCATCTGGTTGAGCTTGTCATATCCGATGGTCTGGAAGGTAAGCTGTCCGCGGATATCGGCAAGATTTGCCTCGGATGCTGCAAGAGCAGCGATTCCGCTTCCAGGGAAGGTTACCTTACTGGTGGAGCAGAACTCTAATACAAGATCCGGATTGCCGGCTTTCTCACACTCTCCAAGGATGTCAAGGATCTGTGCCTGATTCTCCTTGTACAGATGATGAACCGCATACGCATTGTCCCAGAAGATTCTGAAATCCTTTGCAGCCGGCTTTAATGCTGCGAAACGGCGTACTACCTCATCCGAATATACAACACCCTGCGGATTGGAATACTTTGGTACACACCAGATACCCTTTACCAGTGGATCTGTGTTGACATAGGACTCTACGGCATCCATATCCGGACCGTCCTCATGCATATCGATTGGGATCATCTTGATGCCAAAATGCTCTGTGATCGCGAAATGTCTGTCATATCCAGGTACCGGGCAAAGGAATTTGATGTCGCCCTGCTTACTCCACGGCTCGTTGCCGCAGATGCCGTCATACATCGCTCTTGCGATCTGATCATACATGACATTCAGGCTGGAGTTACCATAGATGATCACGCTTTCCGGCTTGCAGCCGATCATTCCGGCAACCAGGCGCTTTGCTTCCGGAATACCGTCCAGACATCCGTAATTTCGCAGATCCATGCCGTTCTCGCTCTTAAAGCTGCTCTTGGAGTTTAAAACATCCATCATTGGAAGCGAAAGATCAAGCTGATCCGTTCCCGGCTTTCCTCTTGACATGTCAAGCGCCAAGCCCTGTTCCTTGATCTTTTGGTACTCTGCCTCAAGTGCTTCCTTTTCTGCGACCAGTTCTTCCCTGCTCATCTCCTGATACTTCTTCATTTTCGCTCTCCTTTATGACTCTTCTTTTATTTTTTTGAAATATTCCCGTATCTGCTTCTCGTATCCGATATCCGTCGGTTCATAAAATACCTGATCCGTAAGACCATCCGGCAGATATTGCTGCTTCACATAGTGATTCGGATAATCATGTGCGTATTTATATCCCAGCCCGTGTCCGAGCTTTTCTGCTGACTTGTAGTGTGCGTCCTGCAGATGCGTCGGAACCGGAGGAGTCTTTGTCTCCTTCACCACGCGCATCGCCTTAAAAATCGCCTCACACGAAGCATTGCTCTTGGGTGCGCTCGCCATATAGGTAACCGCCTGTGCCAGAATAAGCTGCGCCTCCGGCATTCCCACACGCTCAACCTCCTGCGCGCAGGCAGAAGCCACAACCATCGCCATCGGATCTGCATTTCCGATATCCTCGGAGGCAAGGATCATGATTCTTCTGGCAATGAACTTGACATCCTCTCCCGCATAGAGCATCCGCGCAAGATAATACACCGCTGCATCCGGATCAGAGCCTCTCATGCTCTTGATAAATGCGGAAATCGTGTCATAGTGGTTATCTCCGGTCTTATCGTAGGATATGACACGCTTCTGGATACACTCACTTGCGACATCGATCGTAATGTGGATCTTGCCGTCCTCCGACCGATCCGTTGTAAGCACCCCAAGCTCGATCGCAGTGAGTGCCGCCCTTGCATCCCCATTCGACACATCTGCAAGAAATTCAAGCGCATCCTCATCGATCTCGGCGTGGTAAGAGCCCATTCCCTTCTCGCTGTCGGTAAGTGCCCGCTGCAAAAGTACCCGTATATCGTCCTTCGACAGCTTCTTCAGCTCAAAGATCACAGAGCGGGATAAAAGAGCGCCATTCACCTCAAAATACGGATTTTCCGTCGTTGCACCGATCAGAATGATCGTCCCGTCCTCCACAAACGGCAGCAGATAATCCTGCTGTCCCTTGTTGAAGCGGTGGATCTCGTCGATAAACAGGATCGTCTTTTTGCCGTACATTCCACGGTTATTCTTCGCCTGTTCAATAACCTCTTCCATGTCCTTCTTGCCGGCAGAAGTCGCGTTGATCTGCATAAAATCCGCGCTTGTGGTGTTGGCGATCACCTTCGCAAGTGTCGTCTTACCGGTTCCCGGAGGACCATATAAAATAATGGAGCTGAGCTTATCCGCCTTGATTGCCCGATACAGCAGCTTATCTTTTCCGACAATGTGCTGCTGCCCGACCACTTCCTCAAGTGTTGTCGGTCGTAGCCTTGATGCAAGCGGTGATTCCGTCTCCATGTTCTGCTCTCTCATATACTCAAACAGATCCATAATTCCAAGCAATCCCCTTTTACCTAGATATGAATAATTTGTCTTTCAATCTTGCAACTTTATCTTAATATAATCTTCATTATAACTCATTTCGTATTAAATTTGAAAGAAAAAGTGGCAGAAAATTCATTTTCTAAATAATAGAATACATGAATCTCTGCCACTTTACAACAGCAATATTGTTTTTCTACTTTATGCTAAAAAAACCTCGAAAAAACACTGTTTCCATGTGTACTTTTATGCATTTTCGCCATGTATGCACAAGTGAATGCCGCTTATGCTTTCACCTTGGCAACCAGTGCATCGTTTTCCACATCGATCAGGATCGTATCTCCGCCGCGCACCTGATCCGCCAGGATCAGCTTTGCAGATAGCGTCTCCACATACTTCTGCAGGTAACGCTTCAACGGTCTTGCTCCGTAGATTGGATCATAGCCATGATCTACCACATACTGCTCTGCCGCATCACTGAGCTCGACCTTGATCTCGCGGTCCGCCAGACGCTTATTCAGATCATTCATCAGCAGCTTGATGATGCCGCCAATGTTGTCCTTGGTCAGCGGCTTAAAGAGAATGATCTCATCCAGACGGTTCAAAAACTCCGGACGGAAGTGTCCTTTCACTTCATTCATGACAGCTTCCTCGCATTCCGGAAGGATCGAGCCGTCCTCGCCGATTCCTTCAAGCAGCTCCTGTGAGCCCATGTTGCTGGTCATGATAATGATGGTATTCTTAAAGTCCACGGTACGTCCCTGTGAATCTGTGATACGCCCGTCATCAAGCACCTGAAGCAGCACATTAAATACATCCGGATGCGCTTTTTCGACCTCGTCAAACAATACAACGGAATACGGCTTTCTGCGCACTGCCTCGGTCAGCTGACCGCCCTCGTCATATCCTACATATCCCGGAGGCGCTCCGATCAGACGAGACACGGAGTATTTCTCCATGTACTCGCTCATATCGAGTCGTACCATATTGCTCTCGTCATCGAAAAGACTTGCTGCAAGTGCCTTTGCAAGCTCGGTCTTGCCGACACCGGTAGGTCCTAAGAACAGGAATGAACCAATCGGCTTGGTCGGATCTTTGATTCCGGCTTTGGAACGGATGATTGCTTCGGTAACCTTGGTAACGCCCTCATTCTGTCCGATGACACGCTTGTGGAGTTCATCATCCAGATGAAGTGTCTTGTTACGCTCGCTCTCGGTAAGCTTTGCCACCGGGATACCCGTCCATCTGGAAATGATCCTTGCGATCTCCTCCTCGCTGACATTCTCATGTACAAGGGAAAGATCACGATCCTTTAAGGTTGCCTCCTCGACCTCCAACTGCTTTTCCATCTGAGGAAGAACACCGTACTGCAGCTCTGCAGCCTTTTCCAGATCGTAATTCTGCTGTGCCTGCTTGATCTCGCCGCGCGTTTTCTCAATGCTCTCACGCAGCTTGCTTACCTTGTCGACAGCATCCTTTTCGTTTTTCCACTTTGCCATGCGGTTGTTCAACTCGTCGCGAAGCTCCGCAAGCTCCTTCTGCAGATTTGCAAGCCGCTCCTGGCTTAAGTGATCTGTCTCCTTCTTTAGCGCGGTCTCCTCGATCTCCAACTGCATGACACGACGGTTCAGCTCATCCAGCTCCGTCGGCATGGAATCCAGCTCCGTCTTGATCAGTGCGCACGCCTCATCTACAAGGTCGATCGCTTTATCCGGCAGGAAACGGTCGGAGATATAACGGTTGGATAACACCGCAGCAGAAACCAGTGCGCTATCCGTGATCTTGACGCCGTGGAACACCTCGTAGCGCTCCTTTAAGCCTCGCAAGATAGAGATGGTATCCTCCACCGTCGGCTCGTCTACCATAACCGGCTGGAATCTTCGTTCGAGTGCTGCATCCTTCTCGATATACTCACGGTACTCATCGAGCGTTGTCGCACCGATACAGTGAAGCTCGCCACGCGCAAGCATTGGCTTTAACAGCTGACCTGCATCCATTGCGCCATCCGTTTTTCCGGCTCCGACGATCGTATGCAGCTCATCGATAAACAGAATGATCTGTCCGTCAGAGCTTTTTACCTCGTCAAGAACAGCCTTTAAACGTTCCTCAAACTCACCACGGTATTTCGCACCTGCAACAAGTGCGCCCATATCCAGTGCGAACAGTTTCTTGTCCTTCAAGCCCTCCGGCACATCGCCTTTTACGATACGCTGCGCCAAGCCCTCAACAACAGCCGTTTTACCTACGCCGGGTTCACCGATCAGCACCGGGTTGTTCTTCGTCTTACGGGATAGAATACGAACGACATTACGGATCTCCTCGTCTCTGCCGATCACCGGATCAAGCTTCTGCTGACGCGCCCGCTCAACCATATCATAGCCGTACTTCTCCAGAGTATCGTAGGTCGCCTCCGGATTATCTGAGGTAACACGCTGGTTGCCACGAACCGTTGACAATGCCTGCAGGAAACGCTCCCTGTTAAGCCCGTACTCCTTGATCAGCTCCTTCATTGCCTTGTTCGGATACTTTAAAAGAGTCAGAAACAGATGCTCTACGGAAACATATTCGTCTCCCATCTGCTTTGCTTCATCCTCTGCGTGGATCAAGACCTTATTCAGATCCCCTCCAACGAAAACCTGTCCTCCGGAGACTTTGATGCGGGCTGCAAGCTTTGACTTTGCATTCTCCGTAAAATGTTCCAGATTGATTTCCATCTTTTCGATCATCTTTGGAATCAGACCATCCGGCTGCTGTAACAATGCCACAAGCAGATGCTCCTGCTCGATTTCCTGATTTCCGTATTCATAAGC
>ERZ1034998.736-NODE-736-length-20586-cov-4.549559_pt1 | contig 20586 bp, 21 predicted proteins | sample MGYA00520621_ERZ1034998 | MGnify/ENA primary metagenome ERZ1034998 (study PRJEB33766, sample SAMN09781748) | gut metagenome | biome: gut microbiome | host: Homo sapiens | place: Madagascar | study: EMG produced TPA metagenomics assembly of the PRJNA485056 data set...
ATAATGATCTGTATCCACAATCTTGATCGTATCCTTTGCAGGAACGCCGACCGTACAGGCTCCGCATTCTCTTGCACACGCAATTGAAGCTGATATCATTTCTGCTGTCACGAACGGACGCGCACCATCATGGATCAGCACAATATCGTTTTCTTCCTCTGCTCCAATCGCAGATAATCCCTGATAAACGGAATCATAGCGTTCTTTTCCACCGATACAGATATCCCGAACCTTTGCAAACTGATACCGTTCCACCAGTTCTTTCTGGCAATGTTCTACAAATTCTTCCTTTGTCACAAGCACTATCGAATCTACTTCGGGATGCTCATCAAAAGCCCGCAACGAATAATACAGTACTTCATGCCCTGCGACTTCCAGAAATTGCTTTGCCTTTTCACTTTTCATACGGCTGCCAACGCCTGCCGCAAGTACGATTGCTGTTACCATTATCTGCGTTCCCCAATCTTAAAATGCGGTATTGCATTCAGATCCAGTCCACCCCGGATGCCCGCCATATAATTATGATAGCCCGCCACACCGATCATCGCTGCATTATCTGTACAAAAGATTGGCGATGGATAGTAAAACTGCAAGCCCTGTTCAGATGCCACACGCTGCATATTCTCCCGAAGGGAGCTGTTCGATGCCACGCCTCCGGCTAACGCCAGCTTCTTACAGCCATATGCTTTTGCCGCGCGCACCGAATTGTCGGTCAGCACATCCACAACCGCTTGTTGAAACGAAGCAGCCACATCTGCCCGGTTGATCTCCTGATGTTTCATCTCACAGCCGTTCAGGTAATTCAGCACTGCGGATTTCAAGCCACTGAAAGAAAAATCATACGGTGCATCTTCCATAAATGCACGCGGGAAATGAATTGCCTCTTTATTGCCCTCTTTGGCAAGCTTGTCAATCTTCGGTCCGCCCGGATATCCAAGTCCGATTGCACGTGCGACCTTGTCAAATGCCTCGCCCGCTGCATCGTCCCTCGTACGTCCTACAATCTCAAACGTCGTATAGTCCTTCACATAGACCAGATGGGAATGTCCACCGGAAGCTACCATACACATAAATGGAGGTTCCAGATCCGGATGCTCAATATAATTCGCCGCAATGTGTCCCTCGATATGATGCACTCCAACCAGTGGTTTCTTCTTTGCATAAGCAACCGCCTTTGCCGCACTCACACCAACCAAGAGCGCACCAACCAGCCCCGGTCCATACGTCACTGCCACGGCATCGATATCATCCCATGTCACATTTGCTTCCTCGATTGCCGCACGAATCACCTGATTGACTTTCTCCACATGCTTCCGTGATGCAATCTCCGGCACTACGCCGCCATACAGCTTGTGCAGTTCAATCTGTGAATAGATAATATTTGATTTTACTTCTCTTCCATCGACAACAATCGCTGCTGCCGTCTCATCGCAAGATGATTCAATTGAAAGTATCGTTGTACTCATAATGTTTCCTCTTTTTCTTTTTGCTTCCTATTCCACTGCCTGTGTCGTTGCAGAGCCGCTCGGTAACTGGGATTCTGTCCAGCCATAGATCTTCCACTGGTCATTTTCCTTTACCATCGCATACTGACGGTAAAAATAGCCCAGATTATCGCCGGTGTTGATCGTAATACACACTTCCAGCGACGCCATATCTTTTCCATCTTTTGTGAAATACTGCACCTGACTTGCTTCTGGAAGCTCACACATCTTGTATGTATATCCCTGTTCCTTTACTGCCTCGATGTCCTTCTGCAGATTCGCCAGACTGTCGCCCTCCGGGTTCGCCACGAGCAGATCCGTACAATATAACTGCCGCACCTTTTTATTCATGGCATCCAGTTCATCGTCTGCCAGTTTCTGTCCATAAAACGCCTTAAAATAGCGGTTATGCAGCTTCGCCACATCCCGTGGTGTCTTCGGATATTCCGCCGCCATATCATACTCCATCAGTGCTTCCACTTCGGTCTTTTGCGACGTGCTTCGCTGAATCGAAGAACGGTTGCTCAGATGATTGAAGTACCACAGCACCAGCACGACAAGTAACACCGCTATGATAATGCCTTTGATTGTCACTTCTTTTTTCTTATTTTTTGCCATACAGCATCAATCCTCTTCAAAATTCAAAAACTTTTCTGTGCGATCCTTCGCGATATATCCCTGTGGAAATATCGACTGTACCATCGCATCGAATTCCTTCGGACGATTCGTCGCCGGACTGTAATGTGTCAGCCACATTTCATGTACCTGTGCTTCCTTCGCAAGCTCCGCAGCCTCCCGCATCATCATGTGCTTATGCTCCTTTGCCTTTGAAAGCTTCTCCTCCTCGCCATACATGCCCTCACAGATAAATAAGTCCGCATCTTTCGCGCACTCCGCGATTGCATCTACCGGGCGGGTATCAGTACAATACGTGACTTTCAAACCCTTCCGTGGGCTTCCCATAACCATATCGCTTGTATAGACATTTCCTTCATAATCAACTGTCTCGCCTTTTTGCAGCAGACTCCAATACTGTACCGGAAGTCCTAACGCCCTAGCACGTGCAGCATCGAATTTGCCGGCACGATCAAGCTCGATATTATACCCATAACAGGTCACACGATGATTCACACGGAATGCCCGAATCCGCAAACCGCAGATCTCAATGACTTCCTCCGGCTGCTCCAGCTCAATGAATTTGATTTCAAACGGAAGCTCCGGTGCAATGATCCGAAGTGAATTGACCACGCGTTCCAGTCCCTTCGGTCCGATCATTGTCAAAGGCTCTGTCCGCTCGGCATTTCCCATCGTCAGAAGCATGCCCGGAAGTCCACTGATATGATCCGCATGGAAATGTGTGATGCAGATCACATCGATCGGCTTAAAACTCCAGCCTTGCAAACGTATTTGATTTTGTGTACCCTCACCGCAATCGATCAGGATACTGCTTCCGTTGTACCGCACCATCAGCGAGGTCAACGCTCTGTACGGAAGCGGCAGCATACCGCCCGTTCCAAGCAAACATAACTCTAACATTCTATTCTCCGTTTTCTGTAAATGCTATCTCATAGATATCTGCATCCTCGTCTGGATGCTTATAATAATTCTTCCGGCAGGCAAGCAGATGATATCCTTTTTTCTCATACAAATGCTTTGCCGCACCGTTTCCATGCCGTACTTCCAGCAAACCGCGCACAGCATCTATCCGTGCAAATGCAAGATAAGCATCCATCAGTAGCTGTCCAATCCCATCTTTCCGGCATTCCGGGTTGACCGCAATACGCAGCAATTCCGTCTCGTCACCAAGTACATTTGCAAGCAGATACCCACAAGGTATACCTGCGTCATCCTCTGCAAGCCATAAATGATTGTAGCTTTGCGCAAGGGAATCTGCCACCATCGCTTCTGTCCATGCATCGTCAAATGAGTCTTGTTCCATCTGCGCTACGCGCTGTGCATATGCATTCGACGTTCCCGCCGCCAGCACACATGAGTTCTGATTCTCACCGACTGCTTGTTCTGCAATTTCACAGTTATAATAAACAATCTTCAACTTCTACGCCTGTCCTTCTGCCGCAAGCTTTTCCTCGCGTTCCCGCTCTGCCTGCGATTTGCGCAGATAAATCGGAATCAGATCATCTGCAGGTTCCTGTTTTCCCTGTTTGAAATACTCTGCGCCAAGACTTGCAACCGCTGACGCACGCTGACGGTTCAGGTGTGCCGGTGCGAATGCATATGGTACCTGCATGCATTCTGCAAGTACAGACGCGTAAACTGGGCAGCCATCTCCAAGGAAGATCACGTCACGTCCCATCGCATTTAACTTCTCCGCGAGCGCCCGAATGTCCATTGCCGACTGATCCAGAAACACCTGCATACCATCCTTCGCAAATTCATAAATGCCTGTATAAACCTGACTTCTTCTCGCATCCATGATCGGGCAGATCAGCTTATCGCTGCCCCACAGATTATACGCAAGCCCGTGACAGGTTGGTACCGAGATAACCGGCTTCTCAAGTGCAAGCCCTAGTCCCTTCACCGTCGCCGCACCGATCCGAAGTCCTGTGAAAGAACCCGGTCCCGCTGCAACTGCAATCGCATCAATCGTATTCAAATCTAACTCTGTCATCTTCACGATCTCATCCAACATCGGAAGCAGTGTCTGCGAATGTGTCTTCTTATAATTTACTGAATATTCCGCTACCAGCAGGTCATCCTCGACAAGTGCCACACTTGCCACCATGCCGGAGCTGTCAACACCTAAGATTCTCATCTTGTTATCTCCTCAACTGTAATCGTTCGATAGTCGAACCCTTTTTCGACGTCTTTTTTTATCGTCACTTTCTTATATTGCGGCGGCAATATATCGTAAATCAGTTCCGCCCACTCGATCAGGCAGACACCATCACCGTCAATCGCTTCATAATAGCCGATCTCATCCATCTCATCGTCACTGCCAATCCGGTAGACATCGAAATGGTAAAACGGCATACGCCCTTCGTCATATTCCTTTAATATCGTAAATGTCGGGCTGCTGATTGGCTCCGTCACGCCAAGTCCTGCACCAAAACCCTGCGAGAACACCGTCTTGCCGCAGCCAAGATCACCATACAGACAATACACCTCGCCCGACTTTGCCTGTGCCGCAAGCTCTTTGCCGATTGCAAAGGTTTCTTCTGCGCTGAAACTTTCTCTTTTATATACCTTTTCCACTTTGATACCTCTTCAAACTTCTGCTGACTCTCGGCTTGTATCCGGCTGTAAAATTCACAACCGACGCCAGAATCTTACCCTTATCATCGCCCAACTGGTCGAGTGGAATTACAAATGCATGCATCCGGTTCGTGTAGACGGCAAGCATGTATTTCGTCATGAGCAGGCGGTACACGCCCTTCCACTCGAGATCCATATGTTCTTCGCCCTGCGACACGCCGATTCCATTATCGCCAAACGTATAGACGAGCGGCTGCTTATACGAAGGGCTAGTCTTCAACTGCTTAAATGTCTTGAATGCAAGTGAGAGCGGATTGATCACGGTAAACATCAAGGCCACAATAATGAAAATCGCTTTCTGTCTGCCAGATGTCGTGTTCCAGCCGATCACAAGCATCACGATTGCACCAAAGCTCAGCACCAATCCTAAAATTCCACTCATACTCCGGTAGTTTGTATTTATTACGTAACTAAACAACGCCGGGAATGTCATATTTACACTTTTTGTCTTTGCTTCTGTCATAGTTTCCTCCGGTCAGATCCTTATAATTCAAATTCAATCTTCTTATGGCGATTTACATACTCCGTATATTTGACGCCCGCCATGTCAAACATCTTCTTCGATGCCATCGTGCTTTCCGAATCTGCATATTTATCCGACATATAAATCACTTCTTTGATTCCCGCCTGGATGATCGCCTTTGCACACTCATTGCACGGGAACAGCGTTACATAACAACGCGAACCACGCAATGTGCCGCCACCACGGTAATTCAAAATCGCATTTAATTCTGCATGGCAGACAAAGAAATATTTGCTCGCCATCCCTTCGCCTTCCCGGTCCCATGGCATCTCGTCGTCATTACAACCGGATGGCATACCATTATAGCCTACCGTTAAGATTCGATTATCCTGATCCACGATACAGGCACCTACCTGTGTATTCGGATCTTTGCTGCGGTTCGCAGACATAATCGCAATCCCCATAAAATACTGATCCCATGTTATATAATCACTACGTTTCATAAACTGCCACCTCACTTTACGAGTACATAAGAAAACAGCTGCATCACCGCATGGCAATGCAACTGTATTCTATCACATTTATTTTTGTTTGTCACTTCATTATAATGCAGTACGGATGCGCATAATCAGATCCACCTGCTTGCTCTTCTCCTCAAATGCACCCTCGGTCATCTTCTCTGTCAGGAATGCATATTCACCGCTCACATCTGCAAGTGTCACATACGAAACCTCGCCAAAGACCTTCTCGATCGTCTCCTTGGATGTTGTGTCTGCCACGCGGACGAAGAACCGGCATGCGAAGTTTGCTCTGTCGCCAAGTTCTACCTTGTTCTTCTCCCAGATTGTCATGATATTTGTACCCTGATGTTTCACAGCATCAACGACATCGGCTACAACTGCACTTGCAGTCGGAAGCTTACCGGCGCCCTTGCCGTAGAACATCGTATCGCCGAGCATATTGCCATTTACGAAAATACCATTGAATACGCCGTTCACATGTCCGAGTGGATGGTCTACATCAATCATAAATGGAGCTACCATCGAATAAATCTTGCCATCATCTTCCCACTTGCTTGTACCGAGCAGCTTGATGCCTGCATGCAATGCCTTTGCATATTCGATATCGGTCTTTGTAATCTTTGTGATACCTTCTGTATAGATATCCTGGTAATCTACCTGCTTGCCTAATGCAAGAGATGTCAGAATTGCGATCTTCCGGCACGCATCATAGCCTTCCACATCTGCTTCCGGATTACGTTCTGCATAGCCCTTCTCCTGTGCTCGCTTCAGCACTTCCTCGAAAGACTTGCCCTCGTCTGTCATCTTCGACAGGATATAATTGGTTGTACCATTTAAGATACCTGTAATCTCTGTAATCTCATCTGCAGTCAGGGACTGATTGAGTGGACGGATGATTGGAATACCACCGCCAACACTTGCCTCGAACAGATAGTTTGCTTTATTTGCCTTTGCAATTGCGAGAAGTTCTGCGCCATGGGCTGCTACAAGTTCCTTGTTGGAGGTACAGACACTCTTGCCTGCCTCAAGTGCCCGTTTTGTAAAATCATACGCCGGCTTAATGCCACCCATTACTTCTACGACAATCTTTACTTCCGGATCATTCACAATCACATCATAATCATGTACAAGCACCTTTTCAACCGGATCGCCCGGGAAATCCCGCAAATCAAGTACATACTTAACCTTTACCTCCTGTCCGGCACGCTTGTTGATACTTGCGTGATTTTTATTGATTACTTCTACAACTCCAGAACCTACTGTACCGTAGCCAAGTACTGCGATGTTAATCATTTTCCGCTCATCTCCTTTTCTAATGCATCTTCAACCTGTCCAAATTCGTGTTCGGACATCAATGTGTCAACCGCGATGCTGATCACGATTTCATCTTCGTTGGATTCCGGCAACGTCAGTTTTACAACATCCTCCAAATATCCGGTCTCCTCTGTATGTACAACCATCGGAATCTGTTTAATGTCTTCCTCTTCTACATTTACAATTCCGAGCACGGTGTCCACCTCAATTGCAAGTTTCATCCCATGTGTTTCCGTGATCAAAAGCTGCGTCTCCGTCTCACCCTCCGGCATTCCAAACAGCTGTTTCAGAGCAAATACCGGTATCACTTCATCTCTCAAATGAATAATTCCCTTAATACATGCAGGCCCCATCGGCACCGGCACCACATGGTATACATACTCAATACCATTGATTTTGGTGAGCTTTATGCTGTATTTTTGATCATTCAGTCGAAACACAATATACTTTGTCGCTGCCATGCACATTCCTCCTTTTTCTATTCCTTTGCAATTCGAATCGTCTTTCATAATCCGAATCACTCAGTCTCTTCTTTTGTATTGATCCATTTCAGATATGCACTGATAAATCCATCGATATTACCATCTAATACTGACTGCGCGTTGCTGCACTCGAATCCGGTTCGAGCGTCCTTCACCATCGTATATGGCTGTAAGACATAGTTCCGGATCTGGCTTCCCCAGCCATTATCAGTTATCTCTCCGCGGATACCCGCCAGTTTGGCTTTGTTTTCTTCTTCCTTCAGCATAAAGAGCTTTGCAGTCAGCATCTTCATCGCAGTATCTTTATTACTGTGCTGGGATCGTTCATTCTGACATTGTACCACAATTCCGGTTGGAATATGCGTAATACGGATTGCCGAACTCGTCTTGTTGATATGCTGTCCGCCAGCACCGCTCGAACGGTACGTGTCTATCCGCAGATCGTCCGGATTGATGTCCACATGGATGCTGTCATCAAGTTCCGGCATGACGTCGACCGCCGCGAAGCTCGTCTGTCTCTTTCCCGCTGCATTGAACGGGGAAATCCGCACCAGACGATGCACGCCTTTCTCGGATTTCAGATACCCATACGCATGCAGACCATTTACCTGAAATGTCACGGATTTGATGCCTGCTTCTTCGCCATCCAGAAAATCGAGAATCTCTACGGAAAATCCCTTCTTCTCTGCGAATCTAGTATACATACGGTATAGCATCTGTGTCCAGTCGCACGCTTCGGTACCGCCCACGCCTGCATGGATCGTCACAATCGCATTGTTCGCATCGTATTCTTCCGAAAGCAATGTGTCAATGCGGAACTCTTCAAATTTTTCTTCAAATGATGCGAGCTCCGACGCGACTTCATCGACCAGGCTGGAATCATTTTCTTCCTCTGCCATCTCGATCAATGTCCCAATATCTTCATACTGGGTCGTAAGCGCCTGAAACTCTTCGATTGTATCTTTCAGGTTTTTTAATTCCTTCATCACCTGCTGACTGTGTTCCACATCATCCCAGAATCCCGGTTGCTCGAGCATCGGTTCTAACTGTTTGATGCGGAGCTGCTTGCCAGCGATGTCAAAGTGAATCCCTCACTTCCGCAAGTGGAGTTTTGTATTCGTTTAAAGTATAGCGAAACTGATCTAACTCTATCACTTCCGTCACCACCTCTCATAATTTAACTCACATTTTCTTTAAATAATTATGATTCAGACATTCCTTATCCTTACAAGTTTCGGCCGCAGCACATCTTGTATTTCTTGCCGCTGCCACATGGACAAGGATCATTTCGGCCAATCTTTGCGCTCTCGCGGCGGATTGGTCCTTTCTTTGCCGAATCGTCTTTGTTTGTTCCGGTTACCTTTGCAACTTCTTCCCGTTCTACCTTCTGCTCGATCTTCACGTGAAGCAGCATGCGGACCGTATCCTCCCGGATGGATGCTGTCATCTCATTGAACATATCGAAACCGGCAAATTTGTATTCGACTACCGGGTCTTTGCTGCCATATGCCTGCAGCGTAATACCCTGACGAAGCTGTGTCATGTCATCCAAATGCGCCATCCACTTTTTGTCGATGACTTTCAGGAGTACGACACGCTCGATCTCACGGAAATGCTCCGGCTCCGGGAACTCAGCTTCCTTCGCTTCGTATACCTTAGCAGCCTCTTCCTTGATTCTCTGTTTGAACTTATCCAGTTTTCCGGACTTTTTCTCTTCCTCGGTCAGCACAATCGGTTCCATCGGAATGATTGGGATCAGCAACTGATTGAGTTCTCCAATCTGCCACTCGCTCGGTGCAAGATCCGAAGAGCAGGTCTTATCAATATAATTCTCAACAGTATCCTGAATAAACTTGAAGATGACATCCCGCATATTTTCGCCATCTAACACACGGCGACGCTCTGCGTAGATTACTTCACGCTGGTCGTTATTTACCTGGTCGTATTCCATCAGATTCTTACGGATTGCAAAGTTGTTGCTCTCGATCTTCATCTGTGCTTTCTCGACGAATTTCGTAATTGTCTTATGCTGAATCTCTTCACCTTCCGGAATCTTCAATGCATCATAGACTGCCTTTACCTTCTCGGAACCAAACAGACGCATCAGATCATCATCCAGCGACAGATAAAACTTTGACTCACCCGGATCTCCCTGACGTCCGGCACGTCCACGCAACTGATTGTCGATTCGACGGGATTCGTGACGCTCGGTACCGATAATCTTCAGACCGCCAAGTGCTGCCACACCTTCGCCAAGCTTGATATCCGTACCACGTCCGGCCATGTTCGTCGCGATCGTAACTGCGCCACGCTGTCCGGCCTGCGCTACGATTTCAGCCTCTAATTCATGGAACTTCGCATTCAATACTTTGTGCTGGATGCCACGTTTTGTGAGCATACGGCTTAGTTCCTCAGATGCATCGATTGTAATCGTACCAACCAGAACCGGCTGTCCTTTGTCATGCGCTTCGGCAACCGCATTTACGATTGCATCGAGTTTTTCTTTCTTTGTCTTGAATATAGAATCGTGATGATCGATTCGCTGTACCGGCAGGTTTGTCGGAACAACAACGACATCCATGCCGTAGATCTCACGGAACTCTTCTTCCTCGGTCAGTGCTGTACCTGTCATACCTGCCTTCTTCTTATATTTGTTGAAGAAGTTCTGGAAGGTAATCGTTGCCAGCGTACGGCTCTCCCGTTTTACTTTTACATTTTCCTTTGCCTCGATTGCCTGGTGAAGACCATCTGAGAAACGACGTCCCGGCATGATACGTCCTGTAAATTCATCGACAATCAAAACCTCATCGTCTTTTACGACATAATCCTTGTCACGGAACATGAGCGCATGTGCACGCAACGCCATGATCATGTTGTGCTGGATATCAATGTTATCTGCATCTGAGAAGTTATCGATATGGAAGAACTGCTCGACTTCCTTGACACCCTGTGCAGTCAGTACGACCTGCTTGTCCTTCTCATCAACTAAGTAATCGCCATCTTCCTCAATCTCTGTACCCATGATGGCATCAAGCTTGCTGATCTCCAGCGAAGCGGTACCACGTTTCATCCGGCGTGCCAGATAATCGCACATCTTATACAGATCGGTAGACTTGCCGCTCTGTCCGGAAATAATCAATGGCGTACGAGCCTCATCAATCAATACGGAATCAACCTCATCGACGATGGCATAATGCAGATCTCTCTGCACAAGCTGTTCCTTGTAGATTACCATGTTATCACGCAGATAATCGAAACCAAGCTCGTTGTTCGTCACATATGTAATATCGCAGTTATAGGCTGCCCGTCTTTCGTCGTTCTTGTCACTGTTCAGGATTACGCCTACGGTCAGTCCGAGGAATTCGTGTACCTGTCCCATCCACTCCGCATCACGCTTTGCCAGATAGTCGTTAACCGTTACGATATGAACACCTTTTCCTTCAAGTGCATTCAGATATGCAGGAAGCGTAGAAACCAGTGTCTTACCTTCACCGGTACGCATCTCCGGGATACGTCCCTGATGAAGCAGGATACCTCCGACCAACTGCACGCGGTAATGCTTCATGTGAAGCACACGGTCTGCTGCCTCACGGACAACCGCAAATGCCTCCGGAAGCAGATCATCGAGTGTCTCTCCCTTTTGCAGGCGTTCCTTAAATTCCGGTGTCTTCGCCTTCAGCTCTTCATCGCTCAACGCCTGCATAGACTCATCGAGCGCCTCAATCTTATCAACGATCGGGTATATCTTCTTCAGCTCTTTATCGCTATGTGTTCCAAATATTTTCTCTATTACGCTCATTTCTTACCTCCCTGAGCACTATTTCAATCTAATACCACAACTTGTAATATAACATTAAATGATAGGTAACGCAAGGAATTTATAAAGTAAAAGCAATCGCCTGCCGGTGACTGTATGTCCCGCAGGCGATTGCAAAAGGAGGGCGGTTCAAACCACCATATTCATTTTATTCCTCTGGTTTCTGTACATCCTCATAGTAAACTGCATTTTCCGGTTTTTTCACGTTATCTTCAACGCTATAGCTGTCCGCCTGTGCAGTCACAATCTCGTTGTACAGATCATCATACGTTGCATATCCGACATATGCATGATCTGCTGTCTGAAATGCGGCTCCGTAAATTCCCAGGAATCCCACTCCGCCATCCGGCGTGCTTGTATTATTTAGATCTACCTCTACCGTTCCATCCGCCTTGACAATCACATTATCAAATGCCGTAAATATAGAAGTAATCAAATATTCTGAAGCGTTTCCGTATCATTCCAGTTTTGGGCAACGTACGCACGAAAATCTGTTTCTGTTTCTGCTTCCTCCACCATAGCATTCACCGTTTCTTCCGGGATCTGTGACAACGAATCCGCATAACTATCCAGGCCTTCCACCGTATATGTCATCTCTGTCTTTGTCGGAATTTTGCCAAAATCATTTGCACATAATTCCTTCATTTCATCTCCCGTTCTACCGCCATAGGAATATGTGATTTTTATTTCATCTCCGTGTTCCTCCCTTATCCTTTGGTGTTCTCACCTGATGATACTAATATACAGGATTTAAGGGCGAACGTTTTCAGGTGAAGTTTACAATATGCGCTACATCTGTGTTAACGCCTTGCGGTCGATCTTTCCGTTTGCATTGTGCGGCATCTGATCCAGATATACCATCCGGTTTGGCAACATATACTGCGGGATACGTTCAGAAAGCTTCGCAAGCATCGCCTTCTTATCCATCTGTGTTCCATCGTAGTACAGGATGATCTTCTTTCGTTCCATGTTGTAGGTGCATGCACAGTCGCGCACCTCCTCAATCTGGTACGCGGCTGTCTCGATCTCACCAAGCTCAATGCGGTATCCCATATGTTTGATCTGGAAATCTTTCCGCGATACATAGATCAGATCATCATTTTCATCATAATATACCAGATCTCCGGTGTGATAGATACGATCCGGGTAGCGGTCATGTGTCGGATTCTGGGTAAAGGATGCCGCGGTCTTCTCCGGGTTGTGATAATATCCAAGTGCCACACAGCAGCCACGCATGCAGAGTTCGCCGGTCTCGCCTTTTGCAACTTCCTTTCCATCCTCATCAAGCACAAGTGCCTGTGTATTCATAAGTGCCTTGCCAATCGGAAGCGGCTGCCCCTCCGGCTCTTTGCCTGTACGCACATATCCGGTACATACAAATGTCTCTGTCGGTCCGTACAGATTTGCATATACGACATCCGGCAGGTTCTCCGCCCAGTAATCCAGCTGTTTCCGCGGAAGTACTTCCCCCGCAAACATCGCATGCTTCAGATACTCCGGTTTTACCGCGCCAAAGGTCTTGAGCGTTGCAACAATTCCCATCGCCGAAGGCACCCAGAGGAAGGTCGAAATCTTCTTCTCATTCATATACTCAATCAGCTTGACCGGAAATGCAAATAACTTCTGCGGGATAATCACCATCTTCGCGCAGAAATAAAGCGCCCCATAGACATCATGCATCGATACGTCAAAATAAAGCGGTGCCTGGTTGCCGAATACATCCTCCGCATCATAAGAAAACTCTTTGTCAAGCCAGTCCAAGTAATTCACAATCACCTGTTGTCCAACAAGCACACCCTTCGGCACACCCGTGGAGCCGCTTGTAAAAAGCACATACAACGGATCCATGATCGTAAGCTTCTCCCACGCGCAGACCGAATCTGCCTGTGCATCACTTACCTTCTGTGTATCCTCAAGTACAAGCACTTTTGCACCTGCAGCAAAGCTCTCCGCCTGCTCCTTATGCGCCAGATCGGTGAGTACAACCTTCGGCTGCAGCACACTCATGATTGTAGAAATTCTTTCTACCGGCATTTGGCTGTCAAGCGGGCAATAGAAATTTCCACTGTAAAGTGCCCCGAAGAAACACGCAACACTGTCAATATTTTTATCCATAAATACCGCAACCGGGTCCCGCATAGACTGCATTTCCCCTGCCAGCATATATCCAACTTTTCTTGCAAGCATGCGAATCTCCGCATATGTATAAACCTTTTCGCTATCTTCATATGCTTCTTTGTCCGGGTAAAACTTTGCGTTTCGCTCCAAATATTCCAATACGCACTGTATCATTGTTTTCTCCTTTTGCTTTCTTTCACTACTTTCTGTGCTTCTCGATCACTGCCATGATTGCATCAACCGAATCAAAATTCTCCGGCACGACATCACTGACCGGAATATCCACGCCCATCTCATAAGAAATCTCTGAGATCAGACTTAAGATTGCAAACGAATCCAGCACACCATCTGTCACCAGATTGCTTCTGCCCTCAAACTCTTCTCCCGGTACTAACTCCTCCAAAATCTCAATCAACTGTTCCATCAATTCATCCTCCATCTTTCTTTTTTATTTCAATTCTTTCTGTAAAACCATCTCACCGAACAGCTTCGAAAACGCTCTGGCGCTGTCGCCGTTCATATGTCCATCATAATCAACATAGTCTGCTGCATCATGGGAATACGCAGAATAATATTTCATATTAAAATTATAATATGGCACACCCTGTGCCTCAAAATAATCGCTGAAATATTTGTCTGCCTTTTCAAAGCTGTCCCAATTTTCTGACAAAGTCGCTGCAGGGATAGGCATGGTTGTCGCAACAAACGTCACGTCATGCGCTTTACATAGCGCAATCAATTTGTCCATATATTCCATATTCCCCTGATAAACCGCATCTTCCGAAAACTGTTCCGGCGTATATGCCGGAAACTTCGACACATCAACCGGATATTTTTCTATAAATCCATTCTCATGATATTCCTGTGCAGCCCCCTTGAAATAAGAGGCGCCATAGTCACCGCTTGATTTTCTGTGGACCGTATCCTTCATATGCGAAAGCTCATATTGGAGCGAATACTCATACGACGGGAAGAGCGCTGTACGGAAATCGCATTCCGGCATTGCTGCCATAAAGTAGGATAATTTCGCATACGAGACCGGAAATTCATGATAAAACAACAGATAATTGTTTCCTTCTTCCTTCTTTGTTGTGATATAACCGGGATCGAGTTCAAACACAAGCACCTTCGGACTTTGCTTCTCCAAAATGAGTTTCATCATATAATAGCAATCAATCGGGTACTCACCACCGACACAGAGATTATGTCCGGTCAGTCCGGTTCCCTCGAGCATACTGTCCGGATCCAGCCCCATCTTGCCATTTGAGGTTCCCATGATAATCACATCACGCGGCTCACTTGTAACTGTATGGATATCATTTCGTATAAACGTACATGGATATAACACGTAATCTAATCCGAACAGGATGGCAAAGGTCAGCAGCACACATACAATCACACGAATTATTCTTCTAAAATTGCGCATAAATGAACCCCCTTGCCACAGCCATCGGGCTGAGTAATCCGATGCAGATCAAAAGCAATGCAAAGATTGCAAACTGCACATAAAATGGCAGTTTCGACAGGGCATCCCGCATCTTCACGCCCCGTTCCTGTATCACGCTTACCACAAACAAAATCACACATCCAACGCCAAGGATCAAAAGCGCATACGGTGTGAATGCCACGCCAAGCTTGCCTGACGATATCGTAAGCAATGTCGACGGATGGAAATTCGTCACACTCTGCACGATCATATACCAGGCTGTCTTCACAGAATCCACGCAGTCAAAATACCAGCTTAAATTCATCAGTACGAATGTACGCAGAATCATAAATACCCGGTATCCAAAGGATTTGTCATTGATATGCAGTTTCTTCTTCCATGTGCGGAAACTGCCTGCCATAAATCCCGACAGTGCAATGATCACACCATTGTAAAGTCCCCATCCGATGTTATTCCACGTTGGTCCATGCCAGATACCTACAATGAAGAACACAATCAGGTTCGTAATCGCAACCGGAACATTGCGTCCGATTTTCTTGCCAAATGCCTTCCGGCTCCCATTTCCGACCTTCATCATGAATTTCGAAAGTGTTAATGGATAGAACACATAATCCTTCATCCATGTACCAAGCGTGATATGCCAGCGGTGCCAGAAATCCGTAATGGATGTGGCAAAAAACGGGCGTTTGAAATTCTCGTCCAGATTCACACCGAACATATTCGCCACACCGAGCATGACGTCGATACCTCCGGCAAAATTGCCATACAGCTCGATGGTATAAAGTAGCACGCCAAATGCCGCTGCGCCCGCATATTTGTGCGGATCGTCAAAGATTGCATCGCAGTAAACCGCCGCCCAGTCCGCGAGCACCATCTTCTTAAAAAAGCCCCAGAGAATACGTTCGAGACCATACTTGATATTATGCAATGACCACGCATGCCCCTCATAAAGCTGATTGGCAAGTGTCTTGTATCTGCCAATCGGTCCCTGCAGAAGCTGTGGAAAAAATGCTACAAAAAGTGCGTATTTCCCGACATGATGTTCTGCCGGAATCCGCTTCCAATACACATCGAGCAGATACCCGATCGTCTGAAACGTGTAGTAAGAGATTCCAAGCGGCAGTATAAAATTCACCATAGAAAAATGCTGGTGTGCCACCGCATTGATGTTCGTAATCACAAAGTTCGTATATTTCAGCACGCCAAGGATGCCAAGATTTAACAGCATCGCAAGCATAAGCGCGCATTTGCCGCTCTTTCCTTCTGCCTGCAGCTTCTCGATCCATCTGCCGCATGCGTAGGTACTTATTGTCGAGCAAAGTATAAATGCCAGCGCCGGCACACTTGCGTACATATAATACGCATAGCTTATCACAAGCAGGATTGCCCATTGGAACTTCTTCGGACACACATAATAGAGTACCAAAGAAGCAAGGACAAACAGTATAAATATATTTGATGTTATCGCCATTCCTCTTCTCCCGATCACAACTCAAAAAAGGGATGTCTGATCAAACATCCCTTTCTTCGCTATTAGTAAGTAAGTCCGTCTCCGAGACATTCATCGTCTCCGCCACCATCTGAAGGTGCAGGGGCTTCCGTCGCCTGCTGTGCTGCAGCAGCTGCAGCTGCCGCTTCCGCCGCCGCCTGTGCTTCCGCTTCTTCCTGTTTTTTCACCTCAATCTCAGATTCCTTTGTGTCCATCTTTTCGCCTGTCGCTGCGCTCTCGTAGCTCACATAGCACACATCCTCTGCAATCAGGATCTCTCCCTCTTTGATATCCTCTAAGCTAAGTGCATGTAATGTCATCGTTGTATCATCCGCAAACGTAAGCTGGATATCATATCCTGCATATGTAAGGATTTCTCCTTCTTCAGATTCCGTGCTGTTTTCCTCTGATGCATCCGGCGTATAATACAGATATCTTTTTTCCTTATCTGCGAACGCATCCTCGTCTGCCAGCAAATTGTCCGACCATGTTTCACTATCCATATTTTTCACCGCAACGCCTGTGATGTCTTTGCCTGTTTTATTTGTTAGCTTTACCTTGATTGCATCTGCGGACTCTGTTCCGATTGCAGGAAGCTCTTCTTCCGCATCGACCGGTGTTGCTTCCGTCGTTGCCTCTGTGGTAGTTGCCTCTGTGGTTGCTTCCGTCGTCGTTGCCTCTGTCGTCGTTGCTTCTTCCTTTTTTCCACAGCCAGTCAGTAATGCACATGCAAGCACAAGCAGTCCTGCCATTGTCTTCATTTTTCTCATGATATGTTACTCCTTTATGTATATTTAATTCAATCTCTGATAATCAATATATCTCCATGTACCCGGGGTTCCGTAGGTAATGCCAAACGCCCATGTTCCTTTGTTATATGTGAAATTCGGATCATAGACACGAATCTGTCCATCCTGCACGATCTCACACCAGCCATGTGTCACGCGTCGTCCGTTTGCCTGCGGAAGATATCCCTGTACGTAATGCACATCATAGCCAAGCACTTTCGCCATCTGATAGAAAGTAGCTGCCATATTGTAGCAATTTCCTTTTCCATTGCGGAATCCATAGATTGCATACCAGTCTGCATTCGTGTATCCAGCCGGTACTGCCGTACTATTTGTATAATACGGAATATGCGACGACCAGTTAAATGCCGCTTCCAGACTCCAGCCAATCTGATTTAATTTCTGCTTTGCAAGCACTTCCGCCTCTGTATCTAAACGATCTCGATATGGCTCCCGTGTCGATCCCGGAGCGCCCTGTGCTTTCGAGCGAATCGCAATCTCGATTGCCTGTCCGCTCTTTTTAATCAAAGTCGTTCCCGCCGGGGCTCCATTGCAGGCCCAGTCAAACCATCCATATGTCTGGCTGTGCATACGGTAATATACATTATAAGCCTTTGCATCCTCTCCGGTCAGACGTATTTTGATACCTTCAATCGGACAATTCTCCGCTCCGGCCACAGTATCGTCCTTTACAAACGGAGACCATACACCATTTTCATATATACTATACTCCACGCCAAGTTTATCATTTCCTGTCGTCTGAATCCGTATAGACTGCATGCCCAGTCCCTTGCCAACCGTTCCGGCTGTCTGCTGGTTTGAAACCGGACTCTGCCAGCCCTGGTTCTGCACATATGCCTGATACGTAACGCCCGGCATAGTCGTAACGCACGCACGTGTTTCTCCTCCCGGTGCAACAGAGCCTTTTGCCACCAGTCGTACCTCCAGCGCCTCCATCCGGAAACTGTGTCCAACACTTCCGGCGATCTCGTCATTTTTTGCCCAATCCAGCCAGCCAAAGCTCTGGATATGTGCCCGATAATAAATATCATACTTGTCCGCGTCTGCACCAGTCAGGCGGATTCTCACTGCTTCTAATCGTTTCCCCTGTCCGACAGTTCCTGCAGATTCACCGTTTTTCTTGTAATCTGTCCATCCAATCGACTGCACATGTACGCTGTATTCCACATTCATGTCATAGCCAACCGGTGTTAATGTGATTGCTTCCAGACGCTTTCCTTCGCCCGTTGTCCCAAGAATAGCTTTCCCTGCTTCTATTTCCGGTTTCCAGCCATATGTCTGCACATGCGCGGTCATCGCAATCGCTTTTCTCTCCGCATATGCTGCACCTGTTCCGGCCGGGCTTGCACTGTTCTTCGGAAGAACGCGGATCTCTAAAGCTTCCATTCTCTTTCCAAATCCCTTTGTACCTGCGACTTCGCCATTTTTTGCCCAGTTCATCCATCCATAGGTCTGTGCATGCACGCGGTAATATACATCATAATTTGCCGCCTGTGCCCCAGTCAGTTCAATCTGAACCGCTTCCATACGCTTGGACTTTCCTGTTGTTCCCGCTGCCACACCATTTTCCGCATAATCAAGCCATCCATAGGTCTGTACGTATGCACGGTATCGGATACCAAGGTCTTCTGCACCGCTTACTTTTATACGCATCGCTTCCAGACGTAAGCCCTGTCCGGTTGTCCCGGCGGGTCCCTGCGTCACGGGACTTGTCCAGCCTTTTTTCTGAACATGCACCTGATACTCTACAACCGGTGTGCCTGCCGCCTGTGAGATTTCTGTCTGTCCTTCACCAAACACTGTGGCAACAATCATCAACATCGCAACGATCCCCGCCAACCATCTTTTTAACTGCGTTTTCATATACTCCTCCTCTTTCTGAAAACTTAAAATTTCATATCTGATTTATGCAATCCCTAATAGGGTATGTTATCACAGCTTTCGACATTATTCAACATCCAATTATACAGTCTGATTACCCATCCAAACGCAAATATCCCGGAGATTTTCATCTCCGGGATACCTTTTTTCATAATCCTCTATGCACAACCGATGTGCCAAAACTTAAAATTCCGGCTCGATCAATCCGAATGTATTGCCTCTACGCTTATATACGACATTTACTTTGTCTGTCTCTGCGTTACGGAATACGAAGAAATTATGTCCAAGCAGATCCATCTGGATACATGCATCTTCTGGATACATCGGCTCTAACACAACCTTCTTGCTACGGATAATCTGGACGTCTTCATCCTCGAGTCCTTCCACATCGAAGAAATCGTTGTTGATATATCCGGAATTCTGTTCCTTATCCAGAATGCGTTTCTTGTGGCGTGTCACCTGGCGCTCGATAATCTCTACAACCAAATCAATGGATACATACATATTATCGCTTGCCTGCTCTGCACGAATCGTATGGCCCTTCATCGGGATTGTAACCTCGATTTTCTGACGGTCTTTATCTACAGAAAGTGTAACCTGTGCAGACGTATCTTCTCCGAAGAACTTCTCAATCCGCGCAAGCTTCTCGTAGATTGCCTTTTTCAATGCATCTGTAACCTCAATGTTCTTTCCGCTTATAATGTAATTCATATGCCCCAGCTCCTTTACGTCGAACTATAGAAAATAAAAAATGTGCGTGAAGCACATGTACTTTCTATGTTTAGTATTATAGCACACCTACACCCTGTTTGGGAAGTGATTTTTCGTCAAAATATACAAAAAATCACTTTTTTTCGTATTATAGAAAAGGCACTTTCGATTCTATTCGAAAATGCCTTTTTAAACACATTATGGAAGTAATTCCTTATACACTAGTATATGATTCTGCAAGCCTTAAATGGTGTGCTGTAGTTTACATTTGAAATCTTAATTCCTGTCCGTCTGTTGCTTGCATGTACGATCTGTCCGTTTCCGATATAGATACCAACATGCTCACAAGATCCGGATCCGTGGTCATAGAAGACCAGGTCGCCAGGTGCAAGTGCTGCAAGGCTGACCGGTGTACCGGAATTGCTCTGTGGTGTACATGTACGAGGAAGTGAATATCCAAAGTTCTTATATACACTCTGTACGAATCCGGAACAATCCGCTCCGTTTGTCAGGCTTGTACCGCCCCATACATATGGGTTTCCAACGAACTGACATGCAAAGTTTGCAATCTGCTGTCCAAGATCTGAGGTTGGAGCTTCTGTCACTGGTGCTTCTGTTGTAGGAGCCTCTGTCGTAGGAGCTTCCGTTGTTGGCGCTTCCGTTGTCGTTGTATCCGTTGTATCCTGTGCCGGTGCACTTACTGCCTTTGCTGTTGGCATATTATAAGAGATTGTTATGTACTCATTCTTTACATATCCGGCAACTGTATCAACCTGG
>ERZ1034998.738-NODE-738-length-20570-cov-4.985133_pt1 | contig 20570 bp, 18 predicted proteins | sample MGYA00520621_ERZ1034998 | MGnify/ENA primary metagenome ERZ1034998 (study PRJEB33766, sample SAMN09781748) | gut metagenome | biome: gut microbiome | host: Homo sapiens | place: Madagascar | study: EMG produced TPA metagenomics assembly of the PRJNA485056 data set...
TACAAAAAGATGTACCGAACTGCAAATGCAAGATATATTTTGTTAAAAATAGCAGAGGGATATTTGGCAAATGATAAAACAGAGCAAGTTCTGGATGGTCTTTATGGTGTTGGGGTAACTGCAACGATAGGAAAAGCTATCCATGAATATTATGGTGTATGATATCAAACCTTTGAAAGATTATAGCAATCCAAAGATCATGCAGCTCAAAGCGGAATGCGGAACGCATTCATCCCGTCTTAGTCAGGACAGGAAGGCATGCAGTTCCTCAAGCCGTGCGTCAAAGTCCGAGATGCCCAGATCATATAATTCCTCTTCCAGTTTTATGTTGCGGGCATAGGTACTCATTTTTAACTCTTTCGAAGGCGCGAAGACAAGTGCTTCTCCGGCTGCTTCGTGTTTTTTTACATCGGCAATATTCTGGCGGTACATAAGATGCCGGTTATCGAGTGCGGCGATGGTTTTTGGATATTTGCGTAGAGCATGGCGGTAAATATGCCGGAAGTCTTCCGGCTGTTTTACAAAGCTGCGCGGTTTGCTTAAGATCACAACCACACGGTCACATCCTTTGTGGAAAGCTCGTTCGACTGGAATAGAATCCGATAAGCCTCCGTCAAAATAGGTTTTGTCGTGGAAAGAAATCGGACGGCACATGACAGGCAGGGCGCAGCTAGCCATGATAGCGCGGTAGTCATCCTGTTTCATATCATCTTTGTTAAAATAGGCTGCCTTTCCGGTTGCGGCATCTGTGGCAACCAGTTCAAATTCAGCGGAATTTGCTGCAATGGCAGGGTAGTCGATCGGATCCGCACCATCGGAATTGGTCAGTGTCGCATAGATATACTGAAGACCGAAAAACTGTCCGGTACGCAAAAGATTTTTCACACCCATGTATCCCGGTTCCATCAGATGTTCTACATAGAAACGGCGGTTACGCCCGCGCTGACCGGCAAGGTAGCTTGCGGTATTGGCAGATCCCGCGGACACACCGATACAGTAGTCAAACGTAATATGTTCATCCAGAAAACGGTCGAGAATGCCTGCGCTGTATGCGCATTTCATACCGCCGCCCTCTACTACAAGTCCTGTTTTCATAGGAAGTTTGCTCCTTTTTTTAATATAAATTGTAGCACTTTTTAAAACCTTGTCAATTTCACACATGAGAAAGAATGCGCATATAGTATGATACAGAATCTAGGTTGGAGGTACTTTTATGCAGGAACAGGAAAAGGAAGCAGTTCGGCTGGATACCTGTGATTTCCGGGGTGTACAGCCGATTATGATGGCACTGCCGTATCCGCCGGTACAGGTTGCGGGCAAAAACAGCGAGTATGCGGAACTGCTTAAGTTTGATTATTGCGGCTCGGTGTCGGAAATGTCGGCGATCACCCAGTATATCAACAATGAGAACCGTCTCTCCTGTGGAAAATGCAGTCTCGCGAAGGTGATTCTCGGGATCGCGATGGCGGAGATGATCCATATGCAGAAGCTCGGGCAGTTGATCTTTTTACTCGGAGGAACCATTGATTTTTCGGTCAGACAACGTGGGGGAAAGAGACAGCTGTGGACACCGGAATACTTAAAAACGCCGGAGAACGCGAGAAACATGGTCCTGGCGGATATCGAATCGGAAAAAGCAGCCATCAATCAATACCGGATGCATATGCGAAGGATCCGGGATCCATACGTCAACGCAGTGCTGGCAAGGATCATCCGGGATGAGGAGTACCACATTATGACGTTGCAGGCATTGCTCTAGGGAGACGGCAGAGGGGCATTGTAAATTCTGGCGATAAAGTGCTACAATAAACATGACATACAGCTGACGTGTTTGTTCTGCTAAGATGCGGATAAGGAGTTTATATGAAACTGGACAGAATGATCGGAATTCTTTCTGTGCTACTGCAGAAAGAAAATACAACAGCGCCTGAACTGGCGGAAAAATTTGAGGTATCCAGAAGGACCATTAACCGTGATATCGAATCGCTCTGCAAAGCGGGAATCCCAATCCAGACGATACAGGGAAGCGGCGGCGGTATCCGGATCATGGAGGGTTACCGGATGGATCGGACGCTTTTGACATCCAAAGACATGCAGATCATTTTGGCGGGCATCCGAAGCATGGACAGCGTAAGCGGCAGCAATTACTACGGACAACTGATGGAAAAGCTAAAGGCGGGGTCATCGGAGCTGATAAGCGCAGGGGATTCGATCCTGATCGATCTTTCTTCCTGGCACAAAGAGTTCCTGACCCCGAAGATCGAGATCATACAGGCGGCGATCGAACAAAGAAGGATTGTGGCGTTTCGGTATTATGCACCCAAAGGAGAGAGCGAGAGGAGGATAGAGCCGTATTTTCTTATTTTTAAATGGGCGAACTGGTATGTATGGGGCTGGTGCCGGCTGAGAAAAGATTTTCGGATGTTCAAGCTAAACCGTATGGAACGAATGGAAATTACGGATGTTTCCTATGAGACGCGTCAGGTACCGGCGCCGGATCTTGCCAATGAAAAGATCTTTCCTCCCGAAAAAAGGATAACCGTGATCTTCCGGCCGGAGGTGAAATGGCGGCTGATCGAGGAATGCGGGCCGGACTGTTATGAGGTAAGACCGGACGGGACACTGCTTTTTAGGAAAGAATACGCGGATGATGAGAGCATGATAAACTGGATCCTCACGTTTCAGAACCGGGCCTATGTGCTGGAACCGGAATATATCCAGAAAAAACTCCTTGAAATAGCAGAAAATCTGACGAAAATTTATAAAGGAGAACAAACATGAAAAAAAGAATACTGCTCGTGCTCAAAGAAGAATTTGCGGACTGGGAGGCGGCGTATCTGTCGTCCCAGATCCTGGAGCTTGGAAAAGGAAACTATGTAGTGGAGACTGTTTCCTTAAACAAAGAACCGGTGCGCTCCATCGGAGGGCTTCGGGTCGTGCCGGATTATGGACTGGACGAGGTGCCGGAAACGTATGAGGCGCTTATCCTGGTCGGCGGAACCGGCTGGAGAAAGCCGGATGCGGGAAAGATAGCGCCACTCGTTTTGCAGTGCGTGGAAAAAGGCAGAGTGCTTGGCGGGATCTGTGATGCGGCGTCATTCCTTGGAACACTTGGCGTTTTAAATACGGTAAAACACACCTGCAATGATTTAAAGGATATGGAAGCGTGGGCAAAGGACGCGTACACCGGAAGTGCGCTTCATCAGAAAAAGCAGGCGGTGCGGGATCAGAATATTGTTACGGCAAATGGAACCGCGGCACTGGAATTTGCGCGGGAAATTCTCTTTGCGCTTGACATGGCGGATGAAAAAAGTATTATGGATTCATACGCTTTTTTTAAGAACGGATTATACAAAGAGTAGAAGGAAATAAGGATGAAACAGCTGACAAGAGGGATCATTTATCTGGCGGGGCTTGCGATTTTAGCCCTTGGCATTACATTGAATACGAAAACAGGACTTGGAGTATCGCCGATCATTGCGGTCGCCTATGCGGTTTCGGAGCTCTGGGGTACCGATTTTGGAAACACCGTGCTTTTGTGGTACTGCGTGTTCGTCCTTGTGGAGATCGTGCTGCATGGCATGAAGACACACGGCAGGGAACGGACGCAAAAGGTGATACTGGACGTGCTCCAGATCCTGAATCCGGGGGATGGGATCGTCCAGACGATCTCGGATGTCAGCGGGAAAGAAGTCGGTAGAGTGATCGCGCTGTTCCAGCATCTGTTTTTAAAAAAGATACAGGAGGTATTCCCATATGCAGCATAAATTTCGGACGACCATTTACGCCTGCTTTACCGGTTATATTGTCCAGGCGATCGTAAATAACTTCGCGCCATTACTTTTTCTTACGTTTGAAAAGACATACCAGATCCCGCTTGGTCAGATCACAATGCTCATCACGATCAACTTCGGGATCCAGCTTTGTATCGATCTGCTGTCTGCGGGATTTGTGGATCGGATCGGGTACCGGGCATCAATTTTGATCGCGCATGTGTTTGCGGCGCTCGGGCTTTTGGGGCTTGCGGTTCTGCCGGAGCTGTTTCCGAACGCGTTTGCCGGACTTCTGACCGCAGTCGTGATCTACGCGATCGGTGGTGGACTGATCGAGGTACTGATCAGCCCGATCATGGAAAGCTGTCCGACTGATAATAAGGAAAAGGCGATGAGTCTGTTACATTCTTTTTACTGCTGGGGACATGTGGCGGTTGTCCTGATCTCCACGCTGTTTTTTAAGGTGTTTGGTATCGAACACTGGAAGGTGCTGACCTGCCTTTGGGTGATCGTTCCGGTGGCAAATGTGTTTGTGTTTCTCAAAGCGCCGATGGCGCCGCTGGTGGAGGAAGGAGAAAGCGGACTGTCTTTGCGTGATCTGTGCAGACAGAAGGTTTTCTGGCTTCTGATGCTCATGATGCTCTGCGCGGGAGCAAGCGAACAGTCGGTCAGCCAGTGGGCATCGACCTTCGCGGAACAGGGGCTTGGCGTGAGTAAAATGGTCGGTGACCTTGCGGGCCCGATGGCGTTTGCGGTGCTGATGGGAAGTGCCAGGGCGTTTTATGGAAAATTCGGAGATAAAATGGATCTGGATCGTTTCATGACCGGCAGCAGTATCCTCTGTGTGATCGCTTATCTTTGTATCTCACTGGTACCTGGCACAGCTGTGTCACTGCTTGGATGCGCGTTATGCGGGCTGTCGGTTGGCATCATGTGGCCTGGCACATTCAGCAAGGCGTCTGCCGCCTTAAAGAACGGAGGCACAGTGATGTTTGCAATGCTGGCACTGGCGGGAGATCTGGGATGCTCGGGCGGCCCGACGCTGGTCGGCGGTGTTTCGAGTGCGGCATCCGATAATTTAAAAGCCGGTATTCTGGCGGCGATCGTATTTCCATTGCTGCTTCTTGCCGCAGTAAAGGTGCTTGGGAGGGAAAAAGATGCAAAAAAGCGAGCTTGAGATTTTAAAAACAAGCAGTCTCTTTCGCGGAATGTCGGATGCGGACATAAACTGGCTGCTCTCGGATGAGCGGAGCGTGATCCGTCACTTTCCAAAGGGAGCTTTTATATTTAAAGAGCTTGACCTGCCGGGACAGGTCTATGTGCTGCTTGACGGGAAGGTCGTGATCGCGAAGGGCACACTTTCCGGAAAGCGTATCCTGATCACAAGGATCGAACAGAGCGGGGAGATGTTCGGGGAAGTATACGCGTTTTTGGGAAAAGCGTGTTATCCGATGTATGCCGAGGCTGCGGAGGATACCTTGGTACTCATCGTGGATAATGATATCTTTTTCGGAGAAGACGGCGGACAGCCCCGCGCGGTGCAGAAGATGCGCAACAACCTGCTTACGGTCTTTGCGAACAAGGCGTACCGGATGAACCAGAAGCTTCGTGTGCTTGGCGGCGGCGGTATCCGGGAAAAGATCGCCTGTTTTCTGGTCGAACAGCAGGATAAGGAAGGCAGGATAAACGGCAGTTTTTCCAGAGAGGAGATGGCGGATTATCTGAACGTGGCACGTCCGTCACTGTCAAGGGAGCTTGGAAAAATGCAAAAAGAGGGGATCATTTCGCTGGAACGAAGACAGATACAGATCAAAGATCAGAGAAAGCTGGAAGAATATTTGTGATTTTGTAACAAATGTTACGGACTTTTGCGGCGATTTCCGATAAAGTACAATTACAGGAAATGAGCAAAAAGCAAAGGAGAATATAGAATGGTCAGAAAAATCGTAAATATTGATGAAAACTTATGCAACGGATGTGGAGCCTGCGCAAATGCCTGTCACGAGGGTGCGATCGCCATGGTAGACGGCAAGGCGAAACTGATCAAGGATGATTACTGCGACGGACTCGGAGACTGTCTGCCGGCCTGTCCGACCAACGCGATTCGTATCATTGAGCGCGAGGCGGCAGATTATGATGAGGCGGCGGTAAAAGAGCGTATGGAAGCAAAGAAAAAGGAAGCCCACGGAGCGCATGGCATGATGCCGCAGGGCGGATGTCCGGGTACCAGAATGCGCCAGATGAACCGGCGCGCGGCAGAAAAGGCAGATACGGCGGCACCGGCGGGAAAACAGCAGTCAGAACTGCGTCAGTGGCCGGTACAGATCAAACTGGTCCCGACACGCGCACCGTATTTTGAGGGAGCGGATCTGCTTGTCGCTGCGGACTGCACGGCATATGCTTACGCATCCTTCCATCAGGAGTTTATCAAAGACCGCATCACGCTGATCGGCTGTCCGAAATTAGATGATTGCGATTATGCGGAAAAATTAACGGAAATTATAAAGAATAATGATATCCACAGCATTAAGATCGTCCGCATGGAGGTTCCGTGCTGCGGCGGACTGGAAAATGCGGTGATCCGTGCCATGCAAAACAGCGGAAAAATGATTCCGTGGCAGGTAGTGGTCATCACCTGTGATGGCGAAGCGACGACCATGCCATAGGTCAAATCTGATTTTTGGTTCTTTTCAGATGCCGTTTTTTGATGTAAGATGAGAACAGAAAAAGCGGAAACGGGCGGAGGAAAGAGATCTTGAATATCAATGAAATAGCAAAACTGGCAGGAGTGTCCCGGGCTACCGTCTCCCGTTATCTGAACGAGGGTTATGTCAGTGAAGAGAAAAAGGAGCGGATCCGGGCGGTGATCGAAAAGACCGGTTATCAGCCATCGACACAGGCACAGACGCTCCGGACGAAAAAGACGCGGCTGGTCGGGGTGATCCTTCCAAAGATCAATTCAGATACGGTCAGCCGGATGGTGGCAGGGATCAGTGATGTCCTTTCAGAGAACGGATATCAGCTTTTACTTGCCAATACCAACAATGATATTGCGGAAGAACTGAAATACTTAAATCTGTTTAAAGATCGTCAGGTGGATGGCATCCTGTTTATAGCGACGATCCTTACAGCGCGGCACAAGAAGCTGTTAAAAGCCTGTCAGGTGCCGGTTGTCATTTTGGGGCAGCATCTGGACGGGTATTCGTGTGTATACCATGATGATTATCATGCGGCAGAGCAGATCACGGAGCTTTTGTTAGAGCATGGGAAAGTTCCGGGTTTCATCGGCGTCACGACAAAAGATGAGGCGGCGGGTTTAAACCGGAAAAAGGGATTTGAGGCAGCAGTCCGGGCAAAGAAGCTGGACTGCCCGCCGGAGCGGATGGCAGAGGCGCAGTTTACCATGGAATCCGGTTATGAGAAGATGAAGGAGCTGCTAAAGCGTGAGCCAAAGATCGATGCGGTATTCTGCGCGACCGATAATATCGCGATCGGAGCCATGCGGTATTTAAAGGAAATTGGGAAATCGATCCCACATGATGTGGAGCTTGCGGGGATCGGAGATACACCGCTCGCAGGACTGGTGGAACCGGCGCTTGCTACAGTGCATCTGTATTATAAGACTGCGGGAGCGGAGGCGGCAGCCATGCTGGTTGAGCATATGGAGAAAGAAGATGCGGTCAGCCGGGAACTGAAAATGGGATTTGAGATCAAAAAGAAAGCATCTGTTTTATAAGAAGAAGGAGTTGTGTGATTCCGGGCTGTCCCTTGGGGACGGCAGGGATGCACGGCTCCTTTTTTGGATATTGTGTATGAATTTGGGACGGATAATTTGTGAAAGATATCAATTTACAGGAGAGGCTTTTGTCGCTATAATAAAATCAAGATGTGAGAACGATTCCACATAAAGAACACATACTTACATGGAATGGCAGAAAAAAACAGGCGAAAATCAAGTAAGAACGATAACAGAAAGAGAGGGAAAGTGTATGGATTACAGAAGTGTGGCAAATGACATTTACAAATGCATTGGCGGACGGGAAAACATTGTATCCGCAGCACACTGTGCGACCAGACTACGCCTGGTCATTGCGGATAACGCGAAATGTTCCAAAAAGGAACTCGAAAATATTGATGGGGTAAAAGGCGTGTTCGAGGCTTCCGGACAACTTCAGATCATTCTTGGAACCGGAACGGTAAACAAGGTTTATGATGAGTTTATCGCGATCGCCGGCATTACAGCGGCAACTAAAGAGGAAGTAAAACAGGCGGCAACTGCGAAACAGAATATTTTTAAACGGATGATCAAAACACTCGGAGATGTGTTTGTGCCGATCATTCCGGCGATCGTTGCGAGTGGTCTTTTAATGGGACTGCTGGAAGGCTTGAGCAAAATGTTTCCGGCGATGGCAAATTCCGGATCGTATACGATCATCCATCTGTTTAGCAATGCGGCATTCGTATTCTTACCGATCCTGATCGGAATCAGCGCGGCACGGGTATTTGGCGGAAATATTTTCCTCGGTGCGGTTATTGGTATGATCATGATCCATACGGATCTTTTAAATGCCTGGTCGGTAGCGACAGCGGATTCAATCCCGACAGCGGAAGCGTGGTTTGGTCTTTACAGCATCAGACTTGTCGGCTACCAGGGGCATGTGATCCCGGTGGTGATCGCGGTGTGGTTTATGTCCATGCTGGAGAAAAAGCTGCATAAGATCGTTCCGGAAATGATCGATCTGTTTGTGACACCGCTCGTAACCGTGCTTGTGACCGGATATTGTACACTGACGATCTTCGGACCGGTATTTTCCTGGGTGGAAAATGGCGTGCTCGCTGGGGTAAAAACACTGATCACAATGCCGTTTGGTATCGGCTCCGCGCTTGCGGGAGCGGTTTACGCGCCGACTGTTGTGGCTGGTGTACATCATATGTACAATGCACTGGAAGCCGGGATGCTCAGCGCGGACGGACTTGATATCTGGATGCCGATCGCTACGGCTGCCAATGTTGCGCAGGGTGCGGCAGCGCTTGCGCTTGCAGTGAGAACAAAAGATCAGAAATTAAAGGGAATGGCGCTTCCGGCTTCACTCTCCGCATTCCTTGGTATCACAGAACCGGCGATCTTTGGTGTCAACCTTCGTTATATCAAATGCTTTGTAGCAGGCTGCATCGGCGGCGCGGTCGGAGGACTGGTAGCAGGCATCACCGGTGTCGGTTCTACCGCTTATGGAATCACGGGTCTGTTCGGCTATCTGATCACGACAGATTATGTATGGCAGTATACCCTGGTCATCGTAGCTGCGTTTGCGACAGCGTTTGCGTTATCCTGGCTGTTTTTCCGCGATGATAAGAGCTCATCGGAGGAACCGGAAAAAGAACAGACAACAGAACAGGCAACAGAACCGGAAACGGAACAAAATTTTGAGGAACATGCGGTATACTGCCCGGTAAAAGGAAATGTGATCCCGCTTTCAGAAGTAAAGGACGAAACCTTTGCATCCGAAGCACTGGGAAAAGGAGTTGCGATCGTGCCGGAGGAAGGCGTGGTCTACGCACCGTTTGACGGAGTGGCAGAGATGGTGTTTGATACCAAACATGCGCTCGGCTTAAACAACGGCAAAGGGATCGAACTGTTGATCCATGTCGGATTAAATACCGTGGAACTGGACGGCAGATTTTATGAGACATATGTAAACAGTGGAGATGCGATAAAGGCAGGACAGAAGCTTTTGGCATTTGACATGGAAGAAATCAAAAACGCGGGCTATGATCTGACGACACCGGTGATCGTGACCAATTCGGATGACTGGAGTGATGTGCGCGCGGAAAAAACCGGAAATGCGATGGTACTGGAGAAAATAATTACCGTAGAGTAAGGTGGTGCAGGTAAAATGAATGTAATGGCAGAAGTGATGGTTCCGTGGATACAGGAACAGGAAAAGAAGGGGAAAGATTTAAAGAACGCAAGGTGGAGCACACGTTTTCATATTATGCCTCCGGTGGGGTGGCTGAACGATCCGAACGGACTTTGCTACTATAATGGCGACTATCATTTCTTCTTTCAGTACGCGCCTTTTGACGCGAAGGGAGGACTGAAATTCTGGGGGCATATGAAAAGTAAAGACATGCTGCATTGGACCTACGAGGGTGTGCCGCTTTTTCCGGACAGTCCGTATGACTGCCACGGGGTGTATTCCGGCTCAGCGTTTACGGAGGACGGACAGATGGAGCTGTTCTACACCGGAAATGTCAAGCTGGATGGCGCTTATGACTATGTTTCGGATGGCAGGGAAGCGAATGTGATCTATACGGCAAGTCAGGATGGTAATCATTTTACTGCAAAAAAATGCCTGCTCACATCGGCGGATTATCCGGCGGATTATACCAGGCATGTGCGGGATCCGAAGGTGTTTCGGGAAAACGGCAGATATTATATGCTGCTTGGAGGAAGAAGGAAAAACGATGCGGGCGCGGCGCTTCTTTATGAGTCTGCGGACAAAATGCACTGGACGTTGAAAGAGGAATTCCAGACAGCGGACACGTTTGGATACATGTGGGAGTGTCCGGATCTGTTTTCGCTCGATGAAAACAGAGTGCTCTCCGTATCTCCGCAGGGACTTGCGCGTGAGGCGTTCAAAAACCAGAATGTCTATCAGTCCGGATATTTTCTGCTAAAGGATGGAAAAACATCGGACGCGGAGGCATTTGTGGAGTGGGACATGGGATTTGACTTTTACGCACCGCAGACGTTTTTGGATGAAAAGGGCAGAAGAATCCTGGTCGGCTGGGCAGGACTTCCGGATGTGGAGGCGGAATACCAGAATCCGACCGTTGCACTCGGCTGGCAGCATGTGCTCACAACACCGCGTGAACTGTCTGTGAAAAACGGCAGGGTGGTGCAGACTCCGGTCGAAGAAGTGGCTGCGCTTCGAAAAAAAGAGATCCTGGTCGAATGTGGGAAAGAGACGGAGATTTCCGGTGGCTGCTTTGACCTGGAGCTTACGGTGTTCTCGGATGCGCCGATGCGTATCACACTGGAAAAGGAATGCGTGATCGGTTATCAGAATGGTATTTTTACACTTGAATTCCAGCCGGGGGCAGACACGGATATCGGCTGTGGCAGAAAGACGAGAAGGGCAAGAATCGAACACTTGCGGGAAGTGCGTATCCTGTCGGACGAGTCACTGCTTGAAATTTATGTAAATGGCGGGGAAACGGTGTTTACCACGCGGTATTATCCAGACGGAGATAACAGAAGCATCCGTGTGGAGGCAGACGGAACCGGAAAGATCTTTGAACTGGCATTGTGAGAGAAAAGGAGAAATGGTATGAAACAATATGATGTAGTAGCATTGGGAGAACTGTTGATCGATTTTACACAAAACGGATTGAGCCCGCAGGGGAATCCGCTGTTTGAGGCAAATCCGGGTGGCGCGCCCTGTAATGTGCTCGCAATGCTGACCGGGCTTGGTGACCGTACGGCGTTCATTGGAAAAGTCGGAAATGACGGATTCGGACATCAGTTAAAACAGGCACTTGCGGAAGTGGGCATCGGAACCGAAGGACTTTGTATGGATGATGCGGTGCATACCACACTTGCGATCGTACAGACGAAAGCGGACGGAGATCGTGACTTTTCATTTTACCGGAAACCGGGTGCGGATATGATGCTGACGGAAAAAGAAGTTCGGCCGGAACTGCTTTCGGACTGCCGGATCTTCCATTTTGGTTCCTTATCCATGACGGATGAAGGGGTGCGCGCTGCGACAAAACATGCCGTACAGGTGGCAAAAGAGGCAGGGGCGCTCATCTCATTCGATCCGAATCTGCGTCCGCCGCTCTGGGATTCCCTCGATGCGGCAAAGGAACAGATCGCGTATGGGATGAAACAGTGTCAGATCTTAAAGATCTCGGATGATGAGATCACCTGGTTTACCGGAGAGACGGACTATGAGAAGGCGGCGCGCAGGCTGCAGAGCGAATATGACATTCCGCTTGTCTTTGTGTCGCTTGGAAGCAAGGGAAGCCAGGCATATTGCGGTGAGACCGCGGTGACGGTAGAACCGTTTCTGCAGGAAGGGACGATCGAGACAACCGGAGCGGGTGACACCTTTATGGGATGCATGCTGCATCAGATCTTAAAGAAGGGAACACTCGATCTTACAAAAGAGGATTTAAGGGAAATGCTTGTATTTGCCAATGCTGCGGCATCCCTTATTACAACCAAAAAAGGAGCACTCCGCGTGATGCCGAAACCGGAAGAGATCAAGGCGCTGATCGCGGAAAGAAGTTAGAGTATATTGCAGAGATTTCCATGGCGGATTCGAAAAAAGTGTGATAAGATAGCAAAAAGGAGAAAAAGCATGGAAACAGAAAAGAAGAAAAAGGAGCGGGCGCTTCTTATTATAGAGCGGTTAAAAGAGGAATATCCGGACGCGGGCTGTACGTTGGATTACAATGAGGCATGGAAACTGCTTGTGAGTGTACGTCTGGCGGCGCAGTGTACGGATGCGCGGGTCAATGTGGTCGTGCAGGGACTGTATGAAAAATATCCGAGCGTTGCGGCGCTTGCGGAGGCGGATGTGGCGGATATCGAGGCGATCGTAAAGCCATGCGGGCTCGGACACAGCAAGGCAAGGGACATCAGTGCCTGTATGAAGATGTTAAAAGAAGAGTACGGTGGGAAAGTACCGGACGATTTTGACGCGTTGTTAAAACTTCCCGGGGTGGGAAGAAAGAGCGCGAACCTGATCATGGGGGATGTGTTCGGCAAACCGGCGATCGTGACGGATACACACTGCATCCGTCTGACCAACCGGATGGGGCTGGTAGATCAGATCAAAGATCCGAAGAAGGTGGAGATGGCGCTCTGGAAACTGATCCCGCCGGAGGAGGGCAGTGATTTCTGCCACAGGCTGGTGTATCACGGGCGTGAGATCTGTACAGCGCGCACAACTCCGTATTGTGACAGATGCTGTCTTGGCGATATCTGTCCGAAAATTGGCGTAAACTGATTAAATATTGCTGCTGTCATCACTATCAAGGCTGGAAGCATCGTCTTCTGCGAAAACATCATCCACGCGGAAGACCTGGCTTTCAGCCTTTTTGGCAAGCTCCTCGGCACGTGTTTCCATATCGTGCAGTTTCCGTTTCATGCCCGGATAGGTGGCTGCATCCTTGTAGGCGAAGTAGATGGCTGCGAGAAACAAAAAGCCGCAGAGCAGTGTGGTGAAACGAACGCCCACGCCGATCAGGGGGAGGGCCTTGTAGAGTGTGGCACCGCTTCCGACCAGGGAGACAACGGTTCTTAAATAAGAAAGATGTGTCCGGTTGACGGCGAGCATGGAATTTGTGAGCGCGAGATCGGTACGGATCTTGGCGAATTCGGTGCGTTCCACTGCAAGGCTGTTCTGGTTGAAAGCAAGTGCATCATTGGTATCCATGGATTCCGGTATCTCACGGGAGATGCCGGGATCTATTTCAATATTCAGGTTGATATTGGAAGTGGAGTGATGATTCTTTGGTGTAAACATAGGGACCTCTCATTCGTAATCTGTTGTATGGTATTTATGATAACATAAAAGAAAAAGCCCTGAAAACTCAGGACTTCTAAAAAAATAATGCGGAAGATGGGACTTGAACCCACACGACTGCAATAGCCACAAGATCCTTAGTCTTGCTCGTCTGCCAGTTCCGACACTTCCGCATATCTTTTATGTTGTCGCTCACGCGACTTGATTATAATAGCAAATGAGCTTCCACTTGTCAACTACTGAAACCAAATTTTTTTAATTTTTTAAAAAATTTGCAATTTACGTTTTCGGTTCGCGTATCACTGTCCGCCGGATGACTCGTGCAGATTCACAAAGTTCTTCACATAGTCCACCGTTGTATGGATCTGTTCCTCATTCGTGATTCTTGGCACACCGTCTCCGTCCTGCGCACCGTAACTGCCAAAATACGCATGACATCCCCCATCAATCACTTCCTCGACGGCATCCGCCGGCAGGTGCTTCCGGTTATCCGCATACTTATCCAGCTTGAGAACCCCGTCCTCAGAGCCATACACCGACAAAACCGCAAGCCCCAAATCGCTTAGATCCACGGTTGAATAAGAAGCGAGCAGGATCACGCCGCCAAATGCACCTGCGTGTTTTGCCGCGTAGGATGCTGCCATCACACCGCCCAGCGAGTGTCCACCGATATACCATTCCGTCACATTGCTATACTGCCCGGCATAGCCATCTGCCGCATCTGCATCCAGCACAGCGAGATTGCCCGGCATGTGTAGCAGAATGCAAAGGATCCCGTTGTCGGCAAGCTCATGCATAAGCGGCGCATACGCCGTGTACTCCACTTTTCCGCCGGGATAAAAAATAAGTCCGGCGGTGATATGTTCGGGGATGAATGTGACCGAATGGTTCTCATCGACCACCACCTCCACCCCATCGGATGAAACTAACGCAGCCAGTGCCTTTTCATTTGCCTTATAATAATCGTTGATGTATACCAAAATGAAATTTATCGCCGTAAGTGTTAATACGGCGATAATTGCAAGCGTGACCCACAATTTCTTGTGGGATTTCTTTTTATAGGTATTTGCTTTCAAATTCTTCTATCCTCATCGGCTTACCAAAATAGTAGCCCTGAATATACTTGATGTGCATGCTCTTGACAAGCTCATACTGCTCCGTAGCCTCAACGCCCTCCGTGCAGATGTACAGCCCAAGTGTTGCTGCAAGCTCGGACACCATCTTGACAAACGCATCCGAAAAATCGTCATCTGCAATGTGCTCGATAAAGCACCGGTCGATCTTGATGATATCGATCGGAAGCTCCCTGATATGGTTTAAGGAAGAGTAGCCCGTGCCGAAATCGTCCAGTGCAACCCGCACGCCAAGGCTCTTGATCTGCGCAAGGATCGTCTTCATGCGGTCAATATCGTTGATCGCAAGGCTCTCCGTTACCTCCAGTGTCAGGTTCTGCGGATTGACGCGCGTCTCATCCAGAACCATCTTGACCTTCTTTACAATGTCATTCTGCAGCAACTGCACAACCGACAGATTAACGTTCACCTTGTACTCCGGATGTCCCATCTCATTCCAGTAGCGGCACCGCTTTGCAGCCTCGCGCAGCACGAAGTCCCCGATCGGATTGATCAGTCCCAGATACTCCGCAAGCGGAATGAAGTCAACCGGTGAGACAAAGCCCATCTCTGAGGAGTTCCAGCGCACCAGCGCCTCCGCTCCACAGCACGGATCTCCCGGCTTTGTGATATCCACGATTGGCTGGTAATAGACCTCGAACTCTTTGCATTCGTCCAAGGTCGCCTTTCGCATATTCTTTTCCATATCCAGACGGCGATGTGCAAAAACAGCATCCTTGTCATTGTAGAACTCGATACGGTTCTTGCCCTCTTTCTTGGCAGAAAACAGTGCCATATCCGCCTTGCGGATCAGTTCCTGCACCGAACTGGCATCGGTTGGGAAGCAGGCAATACCCATGCTCATCGTACAGTAATAATCCTCACCCTTTAAGAACCACGGCTGGGAGAAAATGCTCTGCACTGCCTTTGTGACCGCCTCCAGGCGCCCCGCCGCGTTGTCCGGAATGATTACGATAAACTCGTCGCCGCCCATGCGGTAACAGGTATTCTCAACGCCCTCGATCTTCTGCAGGCTGTGGGAGATCGCCTTGAGCAAAACATCACCATACTGGTGTCCCAAGCCATCATTGATATGCTTAAAGTCATCCAGATCGATATACAAAAGTGCGCCCTCTGTCCCATTTAACTCTGCGAGGCGGATAAAGCGATCCAGATCCTGCTCACACCGCATACGGTTGAACAATCCGGTCAAAAAGTCATTGTTTGCCTGACTCTCAATCTTCTTCTGGTATACCTTTTTATCGGTGATATCATAAATCGTACACAGGCTCACCTTGCGTCCATCCACCCAGTCAATCTGGGATTTGTGTACATCCAGCCAGCGCTCCTCCTCTGCGAAGAACACTTCCTCGAAATAATTCTTAAGCCCCATCTCACGATCCGAGAAGAGAATCTGGTTGATCTTTCCGCTTGAAATGCTGTTTGCGAAAAGCTCCTTGAACTTCTGGTTGGTATACAGAACCGTCTTTTTCTCCTGATCCAGCACATATATTCCACAGCCCACATTTTCAAGGATTGCTTCCAGCGATGCATAGGAGCTTGCAAGGGAATTTTTGGTGATGCGCTTTGTCAGTATGCTCTGGATAATGCGCTTCACATCATTGATGAACTTAATGTCGTCCGCGTTCCAGATCCGCTCCCGCTCCTGCTCGAAAAAGCACAGATACATGATGGCACGGTCGTTGACCATTACCGGGTGGTATATCGCAGCGGTGATATGCTCCGGCTCAAAGATCCTTGCAAATGCATCCGGGATCATGGAATCCGAAGAGATCATGTATGGCTTTCCGTTGAAAAACGGTGCTTTTTCCTTCGGTATCTTCTGGTACTCGGAGATGCGGTACCAGTCGCGCTCCTTTGCGTATTCGCAGATCATATCCAGCGTCTGTCCGTCCACGTTCTCGCGGATAAGCGCTGCGCGTGACAAATCCAGACAGGTACACACCATCTTTAAAATGTCGTCCACAATCTTGCCAAAGCCATTCTCCGACTCCAGCATATTCACGATCTGCGTCATCGTCTCCGAACGATGCAGCTGCCGTTCAATATCAGCCTCCGACTGCGCACTCTGCTGCAATGCATCCTGCGCGATCTGCTCGTCCATCTTGATGACAAACAAAGATTTGGAAAGATATTCCAAGAACTGCATGGATCGGTAGAAACGCTCCTCCGTTGTGGCTACGATGCCCTCCGGAAGCTCCTCGCCCTCCTCCAAGCGCTCGCTTATCACAGCAGTCACGATCCAGATGATCTGTATCCTGCCCTCAATGCGCGTGGAAACCGCACACAGCTTAATATGCTTCTGCGGTAGTTCCTCCTCCACAAGATTCTCCACGATACTGCCCTTTGCCTTTGCAAGCAGCGACATATAGGCAGCCTGTCCGATCTGCTCCTGAAAATAGTGTCTGGCAGTCTCATCCCCGAAGCTGTCCGTGATCAGTCCCTCCTCTGTTCCCAGACAGGAAAGGTATATGCAGTTTGCTTCGCTAAAGCGATTCTGAAAACGCTGCAGAATGCTCTCGTCAATCAGCGACAGCTCTTGCGCCTCGCCTTCTCTCCTCGTTGCCATACTACTTTTTCACCTCAATAATCAGTAAATAAAAGCCGGTTTTGCTCTGTATGCAGGTCTCCTGCAAAAGCCGAAGCTGCGTTTGCAGGCGCAGCTGCTTTTTCACAAAACCGATCTCATTTGTATACATAATGATAACTGCTTCCCTCTTTGTGATCTCAAGTGCCTTGTCAAAGAATCTGCCATATAGCTGATCCATCTCCTCGCGGCTCTTTTTGCCACGCATCGGCATATTGGTAATGATCTCATCAAAGAGATAATCGTGTTTAAAATCAAAGAAATCACGGTGGATAAAATTAATCCTTGCCCCGGCAAGCTCCGCGTTCTCACGTCCCTTTGCGATCGCTTCCCCGAAAATATCGGTCGCGTACATCTCCTTCGCAGGAACAAGGTGATTGCGCTCGATCAGCATGGTCCCGACTCCGCAGAACGGATCCATGATCTGTGCGTTCTCCTTCAGATATGGGGCTGCAATGTTCGCCAGAAGCGCCGCCGTTGAAGGATGGATTGATGCCGAGATGGCATTTCTCCGGTAGTCAAAGCGGTGATCCTTAAGTGTCGCACATTTCAGGCATGGGAAGAAAGCGCCGTCCTTGTTCTCGATCAGCCGCAGTTCGATCTCATAGTCGGAGGTCGAATTGACAAGCATCCCTCCGGAAAGTGTCTCAAGTGCATCCGCCAGCTTCTTGGAAAAAGCACTCCTCTCCTCAAGGGACATCCTGCTCTTGCAGTCGATACGGAAATAAAACGGTGTATTCTCCCGGTGTAACGCCAGTAGCTGCTCCACCATCCCTGCATCCATCAATGCCTTGGCAGCCTCCGCCGGCTTGGCGCTTAAGAAGGCAGGCTTTGTGTGGATTGGAAATACAATCTCCCGAAAGCAGCGCGACTGCCAGATCTCATCCATGCGATCTGTCATGACAAGAACTCCAAGTGGATGAAGCTCGGTATCCTTCGCAGGGACACTTCTGCGCACCAGTTCCCGGTGTGTGCGGTTTGCGATCAGAAGAAGCTCGGTCTTCTGCCCTTTTAGGTCAAAGGTATGCTGTGTGATTCCCTCATACCGGATCAGGATCGTCCGGAGCGCATGCAGTTCCTCATTGACATGCTTGCGGTTCTCCTCCGAAGGCTCCTCCTCGCTTAGTGCGGTCTGCCGGTCCTTGATCTGCGCAAGCAGAGGCTTCGCATCCATGTGCGACAGCGCAGTCAGATATGCGCTCTTGACAAAAAGTGTGTTCTCCCGCTCGTAGGACTCCCACAGCAGCTCCATAAACGGCTGATATGCAGCATCTCCGAGCAAAAGGGCTGCGTTCTTTCGCGTCTTTGCGTCCTCGCTCTGCAAAAAGTCCCTCAGCAGCGGCTCATTCGCCGCGATCCATTCGTATGCCTTCTGCCGTTCATCCTGTACTTTGATCTGTTGTCTTAACTGGCTTAGGTTTCCCCGGACGTCGATCCGGTTGCCAAGCTGATCGTATATCTGATTCAAATAAGTTTCCTCACACTGCATGTATTGCATAATATACAAGCTATTGTAAGATATTTCGCATTTTTTTACAAGCTTATTACATCTCTTTTTGACTGCATTTTATGTCGAAATCTGTCGTTCACGAATCAAAAAAGGACTCAGACGGTTATCCGTTTGAGTCCTTTTAGTCAGACTATTATGCAATAACTTTTACCCAGCCTTCCGGTCCTTCGATTCTTCCCATCTGGATACCGGTCAGGGTGTCATACAGCTTCTTTAATCCAGGTCCCATCTCGTCCATTCCGCTTGGGATGCAGATCTCCTTGCCGTGGTCAACAATCTTGCCTACCGGAGAGATAACTGCTGCGGTTCCGCAAAGACCGCACTCTGCAAAGTCCCCAACCTCGGAAAACTTAACCGGTCTGTGCTCTACGGTCATGCCACAGTATTTCTCTGCAACTACCATCAGGGAACGGCGTGTGATGGAAGGAAGAATACTGTCAGACTTCGGAGTTACGAACTTGCCATCCTTTGTAATGAAGATGAAGTTAGCTCCACCGGTCTCCTCAACGTAGGTTCTTGTTCCCGGATCAAGGTACATGTTCTCATCATAGCCCTGCTCATGTGCATCAACGATCGCATGAAGGCTCATTGCGTAATTAAGACCAGCCTTGATGTGTCCGGTTCCGTGTGGTGCCGCACGGTCGAAGTCAGAAACGCGGATCGTGATCGGCTTAGCGCCGCCCTTAAAGTATGGTCCTACCGGAGTAACTAAGATACGGAACTGATACTCGGATGCCGGCTTAACACCGATAACCGGGTTAGTTCCCATCATATATGGGCGGATGTAAAGAGTTGCGCCGGAGCCGTATGGCGGAACCCATGCCTCATTTGCTTTTACAACCTTTTCTACTGCGTCGATAAAACGCTCTACCGGAAATACCGGCATCTCAAGTCTCTCACAGGAAGACTTCATTCGCTCTGCGTTTAGGTCAGGGCGGAAGCATACGATATGTCCATCCTCCGTCGTGTAGGCCTTTAAGCCCTCAAATACGGTCTGTGCATACTGGAATACGCCTGCGCACTCATTCAATACGACATTCGGGTCTGTGATGATAGCCCCATCGTCCCACTTTCCATCTTTGTAGTTGGACACATAACGATAATCAGCTACCGTATATCCAAACCCAAGGTTGGCCCAATCAAGATTCTTTTTTTCCATGATCTTTACCTCCATCTGATATTCCTAAAATTGAGTTTATTCTAGTACAATCGATAAAATTTGTCCAGTTTCCACCGCCAGTTTTGATATTAAATTTAATTATGAATGCTATAACCTGACTGTGTTCCAGATATTTTTCACTTCCCCGATAAAGTAAAGGGAACCAAATGCAATGATTTTGTCACTACATGAAGTATTATGCGGGATTTCATTCACAACATCTTGTATCTGCTCATAGTTTTTTGTTGGGATCCCGAAGGTGCTTATAAATCCGGCAAGCTTCTGTCCCTGAAGCGCCCTGTGATTCTCCGGAGTGACCGTCCAGAAGCTTCCCGCCACCGGGACAAGCAGCCGCACCATCTCCTCGTAATCCTTATCTGCCATAACCCCCATGACGAAATGGAATTTTTCTCCTGGATACAGATATTTTAAGCTGTTAAGCAGTGCTGTCACTCCATTGCTGTTGTGTGCCCCATCCACCATAAAAAACGGTTTTTCCGACAAAAGCTCCATGCGGCCCTGCCAGGTGGCATGTGAAAGCCCCGATTCGATCAGCTTCTTTCGCGCCACATCCTCCATATCCGGACAAAGCTGCCGGATCAGATGCTCCGCCGCGAGTGCTGCCGCCGCCGCATTCTCCCATTGATGGGTTCCAAGAAGCTTAAGCTTCTGGCTCTTCGCCCACGCAATGTCTGCGTCGGAAACGATCGCGTATGCCTTTGGGCAGTTCTCTTCTGCCGCTGCCACCAATACCTCCAGCGCTTCCTGCTCCTGCTGCTCCATCACAAGATAGGAGCCTTTTTTGATGATCCCCGCCTTTTCCGCAGCGATCTTCGCTAACGTATTGCCGAGTATTGCAACGTGATCATACC
>ERZ1034998.744-NODE-744-length-20438-cov-11.727076_pt1 | contig 20438 bp, 17 predicted proteins | sample MGYA00520621_ERZ1034998 | MGnify/ENA primary metagenome ERZ1034998 (study PRJEB33766, sample SAMN09781748) | gut metagenome | biome: gut microbiome | host: Homo sapiens | place: Madagascar | study: EMG produced TPA metagenomics assembly of the PRJNA485056 data...
ATTTTAGCTGTTGTTTGTATTATTCCAACAATGGCAGTATCATTTAGCGTATCAGCTAAAGCAACTTCAAATCAAGTGAAAACAACTAATGTTTCACTTTATCAGTATGGCGAAAGTACCTATCTCACTTATTAAGCACAAATGCGTTAGGAAAGAGGCATCAACGCCCTCCCTAAAAACAGTCCACAGGACTGTTTTCTTAACTCCAAGTACAACATGGTCGTTTATCGTTGTGCATAAATGCACTTCCTCAAACTCCCTGTTGTAGCTCTTCCTCGAACTCCTTTCATCTGCCACCGGCAGCAGTCGTTCTCGTCACACCTCAATTCCCGTTATCGCTTGATTGTAGTGGTGCGAGTAACGGTGTTTGCACTAGAAAAAGTGCCTACTTCGCTTATTAAGCACAAATGCGTTAGGAAAGAGGCATCAACGCTCTCCCTAAAAACAGTCCACCGGACTGTTTTCTTAACGGTCGCTTTCAAGTCCCGTTATCGCTTTGCTGGTATAATAAAAAGACCTAATACATAAGTATTAGGTCTTTTTATGGTGCGAGTAACGGGACTTGAACCCGTACGTCAAAGACACACGCCCCTCAAACGTGCCTGTCTGCCTATTCCAGCACACTCGCATATTAACTTTTTGTAACAGTAATTATAGCATTACATATTACATATGTCAACCTAAAATATATTTTCCCAAAATACTTTTATAATTCCTATCACTATGGTATAATAATCTTGATAATGTGTATTAGGAGGAATTATATGGATTCCATAAATAGATTAGAAATAGCTAAGGGTGTCTATTTCAATTCAATAAAGGACAATCGTTTCAAAACATCAAAGATTAGTGTGTCATTTATTGTTCCACTAAAGGAAGAAACTGCATCAGTCAATGCTTTACTTTCAGGTGTTATGACTCGTACAACTAGTAAGTATCCGGATTTTACTTTACTTTCTAAGAAACTTTCCGACCTATATGGTGCTCATTTAGGTGGTTTTGTTCGTAAAACCGGTGATAATCAGATTGTAACTTTCTCTGTTAGTGGCATTGATGATAAATATGCCTTTGACGGAGATAATATTTCAAAGGATATGACAGATTTACTTTGCAATATTATTTTCAATCCTAAGTTAGATGGCAAATCTTTCTGTGAAGAAGAAATTACTCAAGAAAAGCGTCAGCTAAAGGAAGTTATCGACTCTGAATTCAACGACAAGAGAACTTACTCTATTAATCAAGCAGTTAAGATTATCTGTAAGTATGAACCTTATAGCCTATCAAGATTCGGTACAAAGGAAGATATTGACAAGGTAACAGGTGAAGACCTATATAACGGTTGGTTGTCATTGCTAAATAATTCCAGAGTAGAAATTTTCTATGTAGGAGACAGTTCATCCGATGCAGTTATTGATGAACTAAAAGCTCAGTTTAGCAAGTATGACCGTACAGAATGTGAAATTAACAACATTGTTTCAGGTGAAGTTACAGAAGTTAAAACAGAGAAAGAAGAAATGGAACTTTCTCAAAGCAAAATGATTCTTGCTTTCCGTACAGATATTTCCGATAACAAGGACAACACAATGCCAATGCGTCTTGCAGTTGCAATGTTAGGTGGTACTGCTCACAGTAAGCTATTTAACAATGTTCGTGAAAAGCTTAGCCTATGTTATTACTGCTCATCAAGATTTATTAAGAACAAAGGCTTAATGTTTATTGAGTCAGGTGTAGAAAAGAAAAATATCGAGGAAGCTAAGAATGCTATCCTAAAGGAACTTGATGACCTAGCAAAGGGCAACTTTACCGACTTTGAAATTAATGCCACAAAGTTATCAATGTGCAATAGCTTTATTACAATTGCCGATAATGAATTTGGACTGGAAACATGGTATTTTTCTCAAGTTCTTTCCAACAAAATTTCTTCTGTTGAAGATGCTTGTAAGGAAGTAAATTCTGTTACAAGAGAAGAAATTATTGAAATGGCTAAGAAACTAAAACTAGATACAGTTTATACATTGGAGAGTAAAGAATGAGTGTACAAGAAATAAAATCCCAACTAACAGGGGACAAGTATTATAAGGTTAAGCATAAATCAGGCCTTAACATTTATGTATATGAAAAAGAGGGCTACAACAGTACCTATGCAGTTTTTGGTACAAGATATGGCTCAATCAACACAACTTTCAGCTCAAATGGTGGAGAGAAAATGACAGTACCGGATGGTATTGCTCATTATCTTGAACATAAACTATTTGAATGTGAAGACGGAGATGCCTTTGCAAAATATGCAAAGACAGGTGCAAACGCTAATGCATTTACAAGTTTTGATAAAACTTGCTACCTTTTCTCAACAACAGATAATTTTAAGGAAAGTCTGGAAATTCTTTTGGATTTTGTACAAAGACCTTATTTTACTGAAGAAACAGTAGCAAAGGAACAAGGTATTATCGGTCAAGAAATCAAGATGTATGATGATTCTCCTGAATGGAGAGTAATGTTCAATTTGCTTGAAATTATGTACCATAATCATCCTGTAAAGATTGATATTGCAGGTACAGTTGAAAGTATTGCCAAAATCACACCTGAACTTTTGTACAAATGCTACAACACTTTCTATAATCTAAACAATATGGCACTTTGTGTTTGTGGTAAAGCAAAGTTAGATGAAGTTCTTGAAGTAGCCGACAGACTTCTAAAACCTGCTGAAGATGTTACAATTCAAAATTATTTTGAAGATGAACCATATGAAGTGGTTAAGGACTATGTAGAATGTAACCTACCTGTTGCAGTACCACTGTTTAATATAGGTTTCAAGAATAAATACACAGGTCTTTCTACTAGCAAGGATATGGCTTCAGTTGATGTGCTACTTGCAATGCTATTTAGTTCAACAAGTAAAATCTATAGAGATATGCTTGACAAAGGTCTTATTAATCAGTCCTTTAGTTATGAATATTTTGAAACTGAGGGTTGTTCCTGTGTACTTCTTGACGGTGAAAGTCAAAAGCCTAAGGAAGTTTATGACACTATCATTGACTATATTAAAGAGTTAAGAGAAAAGGGCCTTTCTAAAGAAGACTATGAAATTTCTAAAAAGGCAGTTTATGGTGATGCAATTTCTTCACTAAATTCAGTAAATTCTATTGGTAACGGTTTAATGGAAAGCCACTTTACAAACAGAGAATTTTTCTCTTATGTTGATGAAATTTATAATTTACAGTTTAGTGATGTAGAAAGTAAGTTTAACGAAATTCTTGACTACAACAATTCTGCTTTGTCAGTAGTAAAGTAGGAGGTAGTTATGGAAGTAACCTTTCCGGGTTTAGGATTAGAGTTTAATATTAACAGAGAGGCTTTTAGCATAGGCAGTTTAAGCGTCTATTGGTATGGCATTATTATTGCATCAGGTCTTGTTTTGGCTTGTATCTATGCATTTGTAAGAGCTGATTATTTTAAGATTGATAAAAATAAATTATTAAATACAGTTATTGTAGGTATCATTTGTGCTATAATCGGTGCAAGACTTTACTATGTACTGTTTAGTTGGGACGATTACAAAAACAACCTTATGAATATTTTCTATATAAATAAGGGAGGACTTGCTATCTATGGTGGTCTTATCGGTGCTATCTTAGGTGGTGGCATTACTTGTAAACTTCAAAAGCAAGAACTGTTACCTGTACTTGATATTGCTTCAATCGGTTTCTTAATTGGTCAAGGTATCGGCAGATGGGGTAATTTCTTTAATCAAGAGGCCTTTGGTTCACAAACGGATTTACCATGGAGAATGGTAAGTGAAAACACAGGCAATGTTGGTGTTCACCCATGCTTTTTGTATGAGTCAATATGGTGCTTATTGGGTGTACTTGTACTCCATGTTTTAAGTAAAAAGTGGTATCACTTTAAAGGTCAAATCTTCCTATGCTATATGGTATGGTATGGATTTGAAAGAATGATTGTAGAGGGACTTCGTACAGACAGTCTTTATATGACCTTTTCAATTTTTGGATATACTCCAAGAGTAAGTCAGGTGCTTTCAGCTTGTATTTTTGTAACAGGCATTGTTCTGTTAATAATATTTAGAAAAAAGAGGAATGTAAAAAATGGCGATAATAATTGACGGTAAGAAAGTTTCTGCCCAAGTAAAGGAACAAGTAAGAATTGAAACAGAAGAACTAGTTAAAAAAGGCATTAAACCCGGTCTTGCAGTTATCATTGTTGGTGATGACCCTGCATCAAGAGTTTATGTGAACAACAAGAAAAAGGCTTGTGAAAAAGTAGGTTTCTTGTCAAAAGAATTTGCACTACCTGCAACAACTACTCAAGAAGAATTACTTGCATTAGTAAATGAGCTTAACGAAGATAAAGAAATCAACGGTATTCTTTGTCAGTTACCTTTACCAAAGGGTCTTGATGAAAAGGCTGTTATTGAAGCAATTTCACCACTAAAAGATGTTGATGCTTTCCATGCATCAAATGTTGGTAAGATTATGATTGGTGACTATGACTTTCTACCATGTACACCTGCCGGTGTTATGGAAATGCTACATAGCTACAATATTCCGGTAGAAGGTAAGGAATGTGTAGTTATCGGCAGAAGTAATATTGTAGGTAAGCCTATGGCAATGCTACTACTTCACGAAAACGGTACAGTTACAATCACTCATAGCCGTACAAAGAACCTAAAAGAAGTTACTAAGAGAGCTGATATTCTTGTTGCTGCTATCGGTAAACCAAAGTTTGTTACTGCCGATATGGTTAAGGAAGGTGCAGTTGTAATTGATGTTGGTATGGACAGAGATGAAAACGGCAAACTTTGTGGTGATGTTGACTTTGAAAACGTAAAGGAAAAGTGTTCTGCAATCACTCCTGTACCGGGTGGTGTAGGTCCTATGACTATTGCAGTGTTAATGAAAAATACACTAAAGGCTTGTAAAATCCAAAATAACCTATAATTCAAGAATATTTCAAGATATTTTCAAATATACATTGACAAATACTATACTTTGTGATATAGTATAGAAACCGCATATTGTGGGTTATAAGTAAACTTAGGTTTCACCTAACGGTAGCGAGTCTAAATAAAGGAATGGTACTTAATTATGTACGCTATTATCAAAACAGGTGGTAAGCAGTATAAGGTTACTGAAGGTCAGGAAATCTTCATTGAAAAGCTTACAGCTGAAGAAAACGAAACAGTAGAAATCCCGGTAGTTGCAGTAGGTAACGAAGATGGTACTCTTGATTTTGCTGAAGGCAAGACAGTTTCAGCAAAGGTTCTAAAGAACGGCAAGGGCAAGAAGATCACAGTTTTCACTTATAAGCCAAAGAAGGGCGAAAAGAGAAAAATGGGTCATAGACAGCCATATACAAAGGTTACAATCGAAAAGATTAACTAATGACGAAAGTTGATTTCTTACTTCACGATGGCTTAATTACAGGTTTTACCATTACGGATCATGCTGAATATAGCGAAGAAGGTTCAGACATTCTTTGTGCTGCAATTAGTTCAGCAGCTTATATGACAGTCAATACTATTACAGATATTCTTGGTATAGTAGTTGGTGTTGAGGTCAAGGATGGTTATATGGAAGTTAAGCTGGAGGAAGAAGATGCACCGAAAGCTAAAGCAATTTTAGATGGCTTTCAACTTCATATTCAAGGACTTAAAGAAGAATATGATGAATTTATTAAGATAAAAATTTCGGAGGTATAACATGCTAAAGATTAACATTCAGTTATTTGCTCATAAAAAAGGTATGGGTTCTACAAAGAACGGTAGAGATAGCGAATCAAAGCGTCTAGGCGTTAAGAGAGCAGACGGTCAGTTTGTTCTTGCAGGTAATATCCTAGTAAAGCAGAGAGGCACACATATTCATCCAGGTGAAAATGTAGGCAGAGGTTCTGACGATACACTATTTGCTAAGATTGATGGTGTTGTTCGTTTTGAAAGAGTAGGCAAGGACAGAAAGCGTGCTTGCGTATATCCTGTTGAACAGTAATTAATGTATTTGGGTGGTATATAGTTACCACCCTTTTCTTTTATCCAAGGAGTCATTTTTATGAATTATGATGTAAACAAAGGCGATAAGAAGATAATGAACAATAACCCTACTGTTAAGAATGTCAATTTGGTCAACGACCTTATTGGTGACAGTGGCGACACTAAGGGTTATAAGAGAGTTATTATAGTTTTATCTGTTATTCTGTTTTTAATAGGTATTTTGTTCTTTGTTGGGGGCAAAATAGTAGCTGGTGTATTCTTTTTTGTTATTGGTGGCATTCTTCTTATTACAACATTTAAAGTAAAAATGAACAAAAAGAAATATCAAATAAGTAGAAAAGTAAAAAATATAGAACCATTATTTAAAGATAATAAGGAATAATATATGTTTGTAGATGTAGCGAAAATTAAAATCAAAGCCGGTGACGGTGGTGATGGTGCAGTTTCTTTCCACAGAGAAAAGTATGTTGCTGCCGGTGGACCTGATGGTGGTGACGGTGGTAAAGGTGGAGATATTCTCTTCCAAGCTGACAGTAACATTTCCACACTGGCTGACTTTAGATATAAAAGGAAGTATAATGCCGAAAAAGGTGAAAACGGCAGAAGTGGTCGCAAATTCGGTAAAAAAGCACCTGACCTAATTATCAGAGTACCAATCGGTACTGTAGTTAAAGAGGCTGAAACAGGCAGAATTCTTGCCGATGTATCAGGTAAAGAACCTGTTTTAGTTGCAAGAGGTGGTAAAGGTGGTTGGGGTAATGTTCATTTTGCCACACCAACTCGCCAAGTACCAAGATTTGCAAAGCCGGGTCTACCGGGCGAAGAATATGATGTTGTACTTGAACTAAAGTTACTGGCTGATGTAGGTCTAGTAGGTTTCCCAAATGTAGGTAAGAGTACACTTGTTTCTGTAGTAAGTCAGGCAAAACCTGAGATTGCTAACTATCACTTTACAACAATTACACCGGTTCTTGGTGTTGTATCAATGGGTGAAGGTAACTCATTTGTTATGGCAGATATTCCGGGACTTATTGAAGGTGCATGGGAAGGCACAGGCCTTGGTCATCAGTTCCTTCGTCATGTAGAAAGATGTAGAATGTTAATTCACATTGTTGATGTTAGTGGTAGTGAGGGAAGAGACCCTAAGGAAGACTTTGTCACCATCAACAATGAGCTTAGAAAGTTTAACCCTGAATTAGCAGAGAGAGAAATGCTTGTTGCCGGTAATAAATGCGATATGGCAACAGATGAACAGATTGATGATTTTAGAAAGTTTGTAGAGGAACAAGGTTATTCATTCTTCCCAATTATGGCAGAAATTCATTACGGTGTAGATGCTTTAATGAACAAAACCCTTGAAACATTAAGCAAATTACCACCAATTCGTGAATTTGAGGCAGAACCTGCTCCAATTATTCCGGCAGAACAAATCAACCCCCACGAAGTTAAAATCACAGTTCAGGATGATGTTTACTTTGTTGAAGGTGAGTGGCTGCTTCAGGTTATGAAGTCAGTTAACTTTGATGATTATGAAAGTATGAACTATTTTCAGAGAGTTCTTACAAATGGTGGAGTTATTGATGCACTTAGAAAAGCCGGTATCAGCGAAGGTGATACAGTTTCTATTTATGACCTTGAATTTGACTTTGTAGAATAAGGTAGCATATGAACTTAGAAAATAATAACCCAAAGCTGATTTCCCCCTTAACATTGGCATTTGTAGGTGATGGTGTCTATGATTTATTGGTTAGAAAGTACCTAGTTAATCATCACGACCTACATGTCGGTGAATTAAATAAAAGAAAAGTTAAGTTTGTAAACTGCAAAAGCCAAGCTGAGTTTGCAAAGATGCTAATGCCTGTTTTAACAGAGGAAGAGCTTTCTATTTATAAGCGTGGAAGAAACGCTTCTCCTAAATGTACACCAAAGCATGGCACAGTAGGGGATTATCACAGTGCAACAGGTTTTGAGGCACTATTCGGTTTCTTATATTTAAAGGGCGAAACTGATAGAATAGAAACTCTTTTCAATAAAATAGTAGAAAGCAGAGAAATTACAGAATAACAAAAAATATCTCATATTTTCTATTGACAATTTGAAATATTTTGTTATAATAATCTAGTGTGTGAATTAGTACACAATCCTTGCGTGTAGGAAATACACGCCAATATGTCCAGAAGGAGGTGCAGATAAATGGCAGAAATTACAGCTAAGTACGAAACAGTTATGGTACTTTCTATGAAATTAGGTGAAGAAGGTATCCAGAGCACAATCGCTAAGTTTAAGGATCTTGTTGAAAAGCATGCCACACTGCAGGAAGTTGATGAATGGGGTAAGCGTAAGCTTGCATACCTAATCAACAAAGAAGCAGAAGGCTACTATGTTCTAATCAACTTTGAATCAACTGCAGAGTTCCCAGCAGAACTAGACAGAATCTACAAGATTACTGATGGCGTTCTACGCTCAATGATCATTAAGAAGGAAGACTAATCGAATAATCAAGAAGTAGGCTTTATAAGCTGAACGTGAAAGGATGTATGTTATGTTAAACAGAGTTATTTTAATGGGTAGAATTACTCAGGAATTGGAATTAAAGACAACAGCAAGTGGTATTTCTGTAACATCATTTTCTATCGCAGTAGATAGAAATTATGTAAAACAAGGCGAACAGCGCCAGACGGACTTTATTAATATTGTATGTTGGCGTCAACAGGCTGAGTTTGTTTGTCGTTATTTTGGCAAAGGCTCAATGATTGCCATCGAAGGTCAGCTTCAGTCAAGAACTTACCAAGCAAAAGATGGCACAAACCGTTATGTAACAGAAGTAGTTGCTGATAATGTTTCATTTACAGGCGAAAGAAGAGAACAAAACAATAACGGTTATGGTAACAACAACGGTTATAACAATAACAATGGTTACGGTAACTATAACCAAGCTCCTCAACAGTCTTACAATCAAGCTCCTGTTCAGCAACAACAACCGGCATCTTATTCAAACGGTACTTCTTCAGATTTTGAAGAAATGCCACTTGATGACGATTTACCATTCTAATTAGTATTTTACTAAAACCTAATTTTATAAAGGAGATTAACTACAATGGCAGATAGACCAAACCGTGGCAGAAAGTCACGCAGAAAAGTTTGTGGCTTTTGCGTAGATAAGGTAGAAAAGATTGACTACAAAGACATCGCAAGACTTCGTCGTTATATGTCTGAAAGAGCTAAGATTCTTCCTAGAAGAGTTACAGGTACATGTGCAGCTCACCAGAGAGAACTAACAGTAGCAATCAAGAGAGCAAGACAGATCGCTCTTCTTCCTTACACAAGCGACTGATTATAAATTATTTTGCGACCTCATTATGGGGTCGCTTTTTTTATTGTTATTCTTGACTAACTAAATTCATCATTGTATAATATCAATGAAAAGAGTTTATACAAATAAAATAATTATATGCAAAATTTTATATAATGTATTTATATGAAAAGGAGTATTGTATGCGAGGAGTAAAAACATCAAAGTCAAGAATAAGAAAGCAGATTTTCACCGAAATTGCAAAACTTGCTTTTGAAGGTTGGGATGCTGATAAATTCCAGAGACTACCTTACAAAATTATCAAAGGTGAAATTGCCCACTATAGAGATAGTGTTTTTGTAGAAAGAGCAGTAGTAGGGGAAAGGCTAAGAGCAGCAATGGGTTTTCCCCTAAGAGATTATAACGAATTTTCCCCAATTACAGAGGGTATTGAGGAAGAACTTTTTAATGATAAGTATTATGAGCCACCTCTAATTGATATTATTAAGTTTGCTTGTAATAAATGTGCTGAGAACAGAGTCTTTGTTACAAATGCTTGTCAAAATTGTCTTGAACACCCTTGTGTAGAGATTTGCCCTAAAAAAGCAGTTTCCATTCTAGACGGTCAGTCACATATTGATGAAGATAAATGCATAAAATGTGGTAGATGCGTTAATGTTTGTGAATATCATGCAATAGTTCGCCACGAAAGACCATGTGCCAAAGTTTGTGGTATGAAAGCTATTAAGTCCGATGAATATGGTAGAGCAGAAATCGACCACGATAAGTGCGTATCATGTGGTATGTGCCTTGTTAATTGCCCCTTTGGTGCAATTATTGACAAGAGTCAGATTTTTCAGACAATTTCTGCACTTAAGAGTGATACACCTGTTTATGCTGCAATAGCACCGGCTTTTTCAGGTCAGTTTGGCAATGTAACACAAGGTCAAATCCGTAATGCTTTTAAAGAACTTGGCTTTACTGATGTAGTAGAAGTTGCAATTGGTGCTGACCTTTGTACAATTGAAGAGGCTAATGACTTTATTAAAGAAGTACCGGAAAAACAACCATTTATGGCAACATCATGTTGTCCTGCTTGGTCAGTTATGGCGAAAAAGTTATTTCCTGATTTTGCACCATATATTTCAATGGCACTAACTCCAATGGTGCTAACCGGTAGATTAATCAAGAAAAAGTACCCTGATTGCAAGGTTGTTTTTGTTGGTCCTTGTGCTGCTAAAAAGCTAGAAGCTAGAAGAAAGTCAATCCGTAGTGATGTTGATTTTGTACTTACATTTGAAGAATTTAGTGCAATTCTTGATGCAAAAGGAATTGATATTTCTAAATGTGAAGACGGCGAACCATTTAAAGAAGGCAGTGGAGATGGCAACGGCTTTGCAGTAAGTGGTGGTGTAGCAAAAGCAGTTGAAAATATTATTAAAGAGATTGACCCTAATCGGGAAGTCTTAACTGCTAGGGCAGAGGGACTGCCTGAATGTCGCAAAATGCTCCAAATTGCCAAAGCCGGTAAGTATGACGGTTACTTGCTTGAGGGTATGGGTTGTCCCGGTGGTTGTGTAGCCGGTGCAGGTACAATCGCTCCTGTTAATAAAACAACCCAAGCAGTTAATAAAAAGGTGAAAGATTCAGAACATCTAACACCGTCAATGTCAAAATATAAGGAGTATTTGCCACTTCTTGAAGAAAATTGATTTACAACATTGTAACAAACAGATGTTATATATGTAAAATGTTATACAAGGTAACTAATGACTAAGTCAATTATTTTAATGAATTGCACAAATTTTATTAATTTGCTGATAAAACCTTGAATATTTCAGTGCTTAGTGATATATTTATAAAGTAGTACAGTTATTTTTAGTTGTGTATCTACTGAATTATCGTACAATATATTGATTTTTGTATCTAAATATGTTATAATAATTCTAGTTATTTTCGGTAGGCGTAGAGGAGGATAAGTATGAAAAAAGTTTATGAAACTCCAACAATAGAATATGATGATTTTGAACTTGATTCACTTGTATGCGCAAACCTCTATGGATCAAACCCAAATAAACGTAGTGTGGAGTTTTATGCTATTGGTGGCAGAGCCGGAGCCAGTAATGATGAAAGTGCTGTCGGTGATGCAGGTGGCGGATTTGACGATTAATTTTCATATTAAGTGTAATAGCTATTACTACAGACCTCTTATGAGGTCTGTTTTTTTATATCCTTATTTCTTTGTGCAATATTCTTTGTGCAATATGTATAAAAGTATTTCTATGTTAGTTATTATAATTCTATAAAATAATTAAGCTTAGTAAACATATACAAATCAAAGATATTTTGCGAAAACAGTTGATTTTACTGTATAAAAATGTTATTATGATAATAAATAATTGTGGGTTTTTGCACCCTTTTTTCGGTTGCAAACTATTGATGGTCAGACAGTAGAATCGTAATAAATGAGCAAATATTCACAACTTCTTATGCAATTATTTGTAATGGAGGTATAAAAAATGAAAGAAAAAATAAAACGCATCAGTTCTAGCACTTGGGCGTTGATTCTTGCCTTAATGATGGTAGTTTCTTCTTTTTCAGTTCTCGCTGCTACAACTAATGTGAACAAGACCGGTGCTAGTTTAAATTCCGGTGAAACTATTTATCTTAAACCTAGTGAAAACTGGTTACAGAAGGACGCTAAGTTTGGTCTTTATGTTTGGAATAATGGACAAACTGCTCAATGGGTTGTTATGAATGATGATGACAATGATGGTTATTATTCTGTTAGTGTTCCTTCTGGTGGACCATATGCTAATGTTATCTTCTTGAGATTAAATGCGACTACATCTGAACCATCAGGTACTGGTTGGCCTTCTTCTTACATTTGTAACCAAACTGCTGACTTGGTTAGAGAAGACGGTAAAAATTGCTATACTGTTAAAGAAAACACATGGGATAAAGGTGGTGGTACTTGGTCAACATATTCACCATCTAAAGACCCGGTAGCTACTTCAGTATCCCTATCATCTAATGCATCTGATGGCAAGATTGCTCAAGGTAATGATTTAATACTAACTGCAAAAGCTACAGGTAAGGTTGATGGTGACGTTACTTATACATTCTATAATGGTGGCAAACAGGTAGGTCAAGCACAGACTATACCTGAAAGTACTGCAACTACTACTGTTAGTGGTCTATCAGCCGGTGACTATACATTTACTGTAAAGGTTACTAAAGATGGTTATACTAGTGTTACAAATACTGTTCAGGTTAAAGTAGTTGCTCCAGCAAAGGAAATGTACCTATACGGTGACTTTGATAGTAATGCAGATCATAAGTGGAATGCTGACTTTAAAGATTATAAGTTTGAATATGTCAATGGTAAGTATGTTCTAAAGAATGTTCCTTTTACTGGTAGTGTAGATGGTAAAGAATCTGATTATGCTTTCTTTAGAATTTATGTAAGCAATGATGAACAGTATTCATCAACTACCGAAGCAGACCAAAAATTAGAGAATGGTGTAACTGCAAATATTAGAAAATATAAAGACAAAGCTCTAAAATTCAAAGTTCCTACAAGTAAGAGAGTAAACATTGAATTTGACCTTGAAAAACTTCAGATTACTGTTACTGAAGTAGTTGTTAAGTGTGAAATGAATGCTAAGTATCAGATTTCTGATACAGGTTCAACTTTCCAAGCTGCAGTTGCTGATGAAAAGATTGCAACTGTCAACGATGGTTTAACTGCTACAGGTTCTACCGGTTTAGTAAAGGCAGTTAATAATTTTGAAGATGCTAACAGTAATACATATGTATTCTCAAAGTGGGTTTCAGAAAGTGGTACATTTGCTGATGCTAATTCAAAGGAAACTACTTTTACTCCAAAATCTGACGGTGATGTAATCGCTCAGTATAAGAGACAGTATAAGGTTACTTGTACAACTCCTACTAACGGTACATTAACTGCAAGTGCAACCGGACCTTTAGCCGGTGATTCTTATACAATCACAGTAAAACCTGATGATGGCTATGAACTAGCTTCATTAATGGTATATCTTGGAACTCCTGAAACATCAGGTAATGATATTACTTCAGTTGTTAAGAACGGCACATATACAACAACTGCTGTAAATAATGCAAGATATGTTGCTACATTTACTAAGAAGAAAGTTGATTATTCAAAGTACAAACTAATCGGCCACTTCGATAGTAACAATACTTGGGAGTATAAAGATGGTCTTACTTTTAATGAAAACGGTGAATGTACATTCACTCTTGAAGGTACAAGTTCAGGTAGTAATGGTGGTAATGGTCAGTTTAGATTTAGTGATGGTACTAACGATTATGGTGCAATTACAAATACTGACTTACAGATGAATACTGAATATACACCAGAAAAGGGAAAGAAATTTATCTATTACCTATTTACTGCCGGTGCCGGTACATATAAGGTAACAATTACTAAGATTGATTCTGATGGTACTCCTTCATTTAAGGTTACTAAAGACTCAACAAAATCTAAGTATAAACTAATGAGTTCTACAAGCCAAACTACTGCCGGTTCATCGGTAGGTGATTTTAAGACTACTGATGATGAAAAAGTTATGTCTATGACTTTGTCACTAGCTGAAGGTACATATAACTTCTATGTAAACGATGGTTCCAAAAACTATTGTGCAACAATGAATGGTACTTTGGGTCAAGCACATAGATTATACAGAAAAGATAACGATGAGGTTGGTTGTGTACAATATAAATTGTCAGCAGGATTATATACAGCAACTTATACAATAGATAGTGACAATTCTGGTACACTAAAGATTGACTCAGTAGCTAAACCTCTAGCTGAGAGTGTTACTTTAAGTGCTGCTCAAACATCTGTTACTGCAGGTAAGTTAACTACAATTACTGCTACACTTAACAATTCAGCAGTTCCTACCGGAAAAACATATACTTATAAGTATTATGATAGTAACGGTACAACATTAGCTACTAAAACATCAACATCAACTTCTGACTCTATTGAAGTTACTTCTAGCAAAGTTGGTACAGTTACTTATTACGTAACAGTTTCTACTGATGCTACTTATGAAGATCCTAATTATGAAGGCTCAACATTAAGTTATTCTGATGTTTCCACCAGTGAAGGTACTTCTGTATCTTACGTAGCTAAGTCATATTATATTGCTGAAGTAAATGATACTACTATCGGTGATAGATATGCTCTAACTCAAGAATCTTTCAAGCCAAAGTCTAACCCTGTTACACTATCATTCTTCAATGATGAATCAGAAATTTCTGAAGATACTGTTGAAGTTATGACAGTTGATGAATCTAAGAACAAGTATTGTCAGATTATAAAGAGTAACATTGAGGACTCTGCAGTTTCTACAGGTATTCCTACTTACAAGATTATTTGCAACGAAGGTGCAAAGAACCCTGTAGTATATGTTAATAATGGTCATATCTATGCAGTAGCTAGTCTGGATACAGGTGCTACTTCTAAAACATTTGAAAGTAATGAAACAGTTACTTATTACTTTGCTGAACCAACTTGGGATACTACAAAATCAAATCCTAGTAACGGTAAAGATGGTTTAAGAATTAAGTATTGGAACAACTCAGTTCCTACTCAGAACGGTTTTATTGATGTTACAACTCCTGTAGCTTCTGATGGTAATGAAGCTACAGCAACCGGTGATCAAAACACAATCTACGTAAAGAATACTGATTTTGTTGGTGGCTCCGGTTGGTCCGGTTGGAATTCTGAGGTTCAGACTTATTTTGTTTATAAGGTTGACCTTCCTGTATGGGCAACATCATTCCAGTTTGTAACTAGTGGAGAATCCACTATGAAAACAGTTAATGGTGTTGTTAAAGATACCGGTATTGCATCTATGGGTCTAAACCCTAACAGAATTTATATGTTCTTTGACTATGGTGAAAAACAGGCAAATACTACTTATGCTCGTGGTGTAGTTCTTGATAGTTCATTCTGGACAAAAACATCAAGAGATAACAATGATGTTCCTACAAAGAACTTTAAGACAAATGCAGTTGATTATGCTACAGGATATAATCATGCAGCGATTAACAATGATTTTAATAAAAATCTAAATAAACTTTATGATTCATCATATAGTAACCCATTATTCTTTGGTTATGTTGTCCCTGAAACAAAAGAAGTTGCAGGAAACCAAAACTTTAGAATTCAGGATAATTTGGCTATGCGTATAAATAATAACGCTTATTACGCATCTGTTCAGGGCTTAGCCGGTTCTAAGTTATCTACAACACAGAATAACATGAATGGTTATGCATATCTACAAACTGCTGATAATGCAAGTGTAATGCCTTTATTTGATTATTCTTCACTTAAGGATAATAAGGATGTTGCATCTTATGTATTTGAAAAGAAAAACTTCCCATTTAACGAATCAAACTATAACGGTGTTACTACTTATTCATACGACTCTTATACTGATAAGAACAGAGAAATAAATAAATCTAAAAATGATTTTGAAGTAACATCTTATAAGAATGCTACTGTAGGTTCTGATAATGGTGTTGGCTTCTTCCCATTTGAACAATTTACAGATACATCTAAAACAAATACAAATAAATACGGTTTTGGTACTGAATTTGATATTGACTTCTATATGTCAGAAACCGGTAGATTGGAAACTACCGATGGTAAAGATAAGGACATCACATTTAACTTCTCCGGTGACGATGATGTTTGGGTTTATGTTGATGGTGTATTGGTTCTTGACCTTGGTGGTGCTCATAAGGCTTCATCAGGTTTAATCAACTTCTCAACAATGGAAGTTATTTATAAGGCAGCAGTTGATTCATCAGATAACATTAATAGCCGTTCTGCTTCACCTAAGACAAGCGACGGATATGCTGTTGACGGTGATTATGTTACAACTGTTAACCTAGCAAAATTATTTGCTGCTAACGGTGTTGAATTTAACAACACAAGTTCATCTAAGAAACATACACTTCAGATGTTCTACATGGAAAGAGGTAGTGTTGACTCTAACTGTTCAATCAGCTTTAACTTGCCTCAGAACACAGGTCTTCTAGTTCGTAATGATGTAAACTTTGATAGCGTTAATGCCGGTCTAAAGGATATTACAATGGGCATTGCTAACAAGGACTACTTTAGCTATTCTATTGGTAACAAGATTGCTACTAAAGATGATTATGCAAATCTAAAAACAAAATTTGGTGATAGCAGTGTTCCTGCACCTGCTACTAAATTTGCCGATGCCGATAGTTCATTTGCAAAGTCAAATCCACAATATCCTGTTAATACAACTAACAATGTTATTCGTAGAGTTATTAATGGTAAGACTTATTACCTAGCTGTAAAACATACCGGTGCCGGTTTAGAATCATCCTATTATTGGAATAAATTGAATGATACTTCATATTTACCACTAAATGAGATTAACTATAGCTTGCCTGATGACTTTGCTATGATTGAAAAGGATTCAACAGCTAACGAAAACAAAGGTACAACTGCTGTTTCCGGTAGAGTTAATAATGGTGTATTTAACCTATTATTTAACGAATCTGCTTCATTTGACTCTAAGACACCAAGCAATACGTTGTTACAGGTTGTTCAGAAGGATAACCTTTATAATGTAAATGCCGGTTCTGAAACAAAGGCTATGTCACGTGGTGCAGAACAAACTGATAGAAAAGTTAAAGATTACTATACTACTTCATATACAATCACTGACGATAAGAGTCAGAAAACTATTGGTAGTAGAACAAGACAAGTTAACGATGGCGATATTGTAGCTGATGACGATTCAGCAGTTGAAAAGGCTTTCTACTTTGCCGATTATTCAGCAGAGAAGTCTGATTCAAGTGCTATGACAGTTAACTTTACTAACTATGTTACAACTGATAAGATTAAGATTACTAAGAAGCTTACAGATGAAACTAAAGTTAATAATGACCACTTTACATTCGTAGTTAAGCTATCAAATATCTTTGGTGATTCTTCTTATGCTGATAAGCAAGAGTATGAAGGATTGACATATGATGTTTATGATAAGAAGTATAATACATTAAAGACTACTCGTACTTATGGTAAGTCCGGTGTTAGTATTACTGCAAATGAATATGCAATTATTACAGGTGTTCCTGTTGGTACTTCATATGAAGTTTATGAAAAGACAAGATCAGGTTATGAGTTTAAAAATGCAACAGCTGCATTTGAATCTGATAACAAAGATAATTCAACTGATTTTGCCCCAGTAATTTCTTCTTCAACAGTTACAGGTACACTTCCAACAATTACTGCAAGTGGCTCTTCTACAGAACCAACACTTCACTTAACTTATACTAATGAGAAAGTTGCTTTCACAATTTCCTTTAAGTATTACGATAGAGAAGTAAAGACAGGTCAGGTTGCTCACATTGCTACAACTCCAACAGTTAAGAACGTTTCTTTTGCTGATATTTCAAAGTATAAGAAGGGTTCTGATGCTGAAGGTTATTATTATGACTTTGCTCAGATGATTACTGATGCTATGGGTGACATAAATGTTGATAACGTTATCGACTCATATATTGCATTCCCAAGGCAGTCTGTAGCTAAAAATTATATTAAGAATCAGTTATCTTATAGAGATTTTGATGATACAACATCAACCTATATGAAATATAGTGAAAAGTATCCTGACGGTAACTTCTCTGCTCATACTGACTACTATGGCAGACTTCAGGGTTCTAAGGACGCTAAAGTAAGCGATGGTGAAGATTGGGTTACATATTACAACGGTAATAAGAAGTATGCTACAGAAGAAACAGCTCTTCAGCATACTTCTGAAGTTACTTCAATTTCAGTTTGGTATTTCAATACACTAAAGACTTATAGTCCAACATTCCATTTTGCAACAGCTAGAGACGATCTATCTCAGATTGGTAGTACAAGCAAGTATGTTGCAAACAAAAAGACTAATACTATTAAGCCTGTATTCTATAACGTTCGTCTAGGTAAATCTAATGATGATACTAAGATTGACTCACAGGGTACTTACCTAGAACAGTATGGTGTAAATGGCTTTACAAATTCTTATTCCGGTACTTCAATGTCTATTAAGGATAATGATAAGGAACTTAAGTTCTTGTATTGGTCTTATGATGAGGCCGGTAAGTCTATTGCATCTAACTCTTACAAGTATGGTTATCGTGTAACTAATAACATTCATCTATATGCTATTTATGGTGACGCAAAGGATAATAAAGATCCTGGTTTAACTGTTTCTATGAATAGTCCTGATTACTATATAGACAACAACGGTATCAATAGAGTTCGTCTAAATACAATGATGAATGTTTATAATTGTCCTGATAGTGATCAGAAGATTAGACAAGTTTCAGTTATCTATCTACAAGACCCTAATAACTACATTAGTGATTATATTGGTGATAACAACACTGAGGCTCTAAAGAATGTTCGTACAAAGATTCAAGGATTAATCAAGGAACAGTGCAAGAAGGAGTCATTTACAGGTATTACTATCAGTATTGATGGTAAAAATGATAACCTTGCTAAGGGCCTAACATATAAGGTTTGGAACGATGACGGTTCATCACTATTAACTAATAAGAACAGAGTACAGTTTACTACATCATTCAAGCAAGAATTACTTGGTGGTGATAAGTATAAGAATCTTTATACATTTGCTGCTATGAATTATAAAGACTCTGACACTGCTAAAGATAATTGGTTAATTAGTGACAACTATATCAAATACACATTTAATGAAGTAGGTAAGGTTACTAACAGCTTAGCTCAAGTAAATAGCTTACAATAAAACTTTGCAACACATAGCAGAAATGTTATGTGTTGCTCTGCAATAGGAGGATAAAATGAATAAATCTAAAAAGATAATTTCATTACTATTTATTGTGTTACTTTTAGTCAGTATTGTTCCTATGTCTGTTAGTGCTGCAGAGATTGCTTATGGCGATTTCTCTTTTAAGACAGATAGCCTTACTCGTGAGGCAACATTAGTTGACTATAATGGTGACGCTGATTCTGTCAACATTCCGGATACTGTCTATGGTTATACTGTAACAAGAATTGATGATTTAGTATTTTTTAAGCATGATGAAATTCAGTCAGTTTCTTTACCAAACACAATTAAAAGTATCGGTTTCAGTGCATTTTCTGATTGTGCAAAGCTAAAGAAAATTATTCTACCGGTTACAGTAACTTCAATGGGTGAATATGTTTTCCAAAATTGTACTTCATTACAAGAGGCATATGTAAACAGTGCTATTGTAACACTACCTGCTTCTACATTTAGTAATTGTACTAGCCTAAGTAAGGTAAACATCAATTTCTACACTAAGAAAATCGGCAATAGAGCATTTGATGGTTGTACTTCACTAAAGACTTTGCCTGAGGCTGTTGGCATTACTGAAATTGGTGATGAGGCATTTCGTAATACAGGATTGGACGTAATCAAGATTGATTATCCTGTCACTAAAATTGGCTATGGTGCTTTTAGTGATTGTGAAAATCTAAGTTATATCGGTATTCCTAACTCAGTAACTTCTATTGGCAACGATGCATTTTCAAATTGTGCAAAAGACCTTACAATTAGAGGTGACTATGGTTCATATGCCGAGAAGTATGCAACTGAAAATAATATTAATTTCGAAGAAAATCCACTAATCATTGGTGATGTAAATGACGATGGTGAAATTAATGTTAAAGATGCAACATATGTTCAGAGATTTACAGTTCTACAGTCTGGTTATGAAATTCCGGATGGTTCACCAATCTTTAAGAGAGCCGATGTAAACGGTGACGGAAAAGTTAATGTTGTTGACGCAACACTTATTCAAAAATATGCAATGCACATGATTGATGAATTTTAAGTGAATATTTTAAGGGCTACCTTTTTGGTAGCTCTTTTTTTGTTACTTTTTGCGATTCCTTGATTTATTCTCATTTTTCAATTATAATTAAATAGCACATATAACATCATTTTTGTTATTAGTTGTGCTATTAGATTGATTGTTTTGGAGGGTAATATGCTTTGTAAATTTGCAGAATTCTTTGTTGAGATTAACCCTCTTTATGACTATACAAAAAAGATGATAAAA